>ENA-OWPF01000101-OWPF01000101.1-human-gut-metagenome-genome-assembly--contig:-NODE-101-length-96263-cov-10.959608_pt1 | contig 96263 bp, 73 predicted proteins | sample MGYA00248261_ERZ651840 | MGnify/ENA primary metagenome ERZ651840 (study PRJEB26924, sample SAMEA4378268) | human gut metagenome | biome: human gut; feature: human-associated habitat; material: faeces... | reverse complement strand
TTGGGCACAACTGACAAAAAATCATCTCACAAAATCAAGCACAGAAAGATTCCGAAAGTACATAGGTGTTCAAAAAGGGAGGAAAGATATGGGAGTGGAGCAGGGGCAGATTGGAAAAACAGAAGGGATGGCAGAGGTAAACAAAAATCAGGATCCGGGCGCGGATTCATTATCCGCTGCCCGTCCATATCGCCCTCTTTCTCTCCGCGCCCGTCTGATCCTTCTCCTCTTCGTGATTGCTATTCCATTAACAGGCATGGCGCTCGGATTCCAGAAGATGATCGCCTCCTATTCTGCTTCCTACGACGCGATTCTGGCAAATCTCAAGACGGCGAATGAGTACAACATAAAGTTTAAATCGGATATGGAGTATTCGATGTACCGTGTTATGATCGGGCTGATCGACGCGGAACAGTTCGAAAATGGAGATATTGTCGAGGGCGAGACGAAGTATGCGACGGTGGTCAAGAATCCCCACAGTCTGATTGCATCGGCGAGACAGGCGTTCGGAACGACGATCGAGCGGGAAGCGGGGTCGGACTGTGATATCAAGATAAGAGGTATCCTCTCCTGTCTGGATTCCCTGGAGCGGGCAGTGGATAAGATGATTGGAAATGCCGCCGCCGGTGGATATTACGATGAAAATGTCAATATCTGGGAGAATGACATCCAGGGTCTGTGCTCGATGATTCAGGATTACATCACGCAGTATACCTATTATGAGATGATCAACATGGAGCAGCTTCAGAAAGAGCTGAAGGTGCAGATGGCGGATCAGATGCAGAGCTATCTGGCGCTTCTTCTGGTGGTGCTGGTGGTCGGTATGTTTCTGGCAGTCACGATCACGAAATCCATCACGGAACCGCTGCAGCAGTTACAGAGGACGGCAGAACAGCTCGGCCGCGGGAACCTGAATGCGAGGGCGAGAACGGGCGGACTGGAAGAGATCAACGTGCTGGCACGGGCGTTTAACCAGATGAGCGACCGCATCCGGCGGCTGCTTGATAAGACGAGGCAGGAGCAGAAGAACCTGCGGGAGCTGGAGCTGCGCCTCCACCAGGAGCAGATCAGTCCCCATTTCCTCTATAATACACTTGATTCGATCGTATGGATGGCAGAGGGCGGCAACAACCGCCAGGTCGTGGAGATGACGACGGATTTAAGCGACTTTTTCCGCACGGTTTTATCGGGCGGGCGCGATTTCATCACGATCGAGGAGGAAGAATCACACATCCGGAGCTATTTAAAGATTCAGAAGATCCGGTACGAGGACATTCTCGACTATTCGATCGAGATCGAGCCGTCTATCCGGCGCCGGATTGTGCTGAAAATGCTGCTGCAGCCGCTGGTGGAAAATGCCCTCTACCACGGCATCAAAAATAAGCGCGGCGGCGGATGCATTGTGATCCGCGGCTATGAGGATCGGAACGGGCTTGTCTTTGAGGTGGAGGACGATGGGATTGGCATGGATGAGGTGGAACTTGCCGCCGTGCGCGCCAAGCTGACCCTGGAGCCGGAAGAGGAACTTGCCCCGATCGGCAGCGGCGGATTTGGGCTACATAATGTGGTGCAGCGGATTCAGATGTATTATGGCGATCAGGCTGAGATCCTGGTTGAATCTGAAAAGAATATCGGCACCTGCTTTAAGGTTTATTTGGGAAATCAAAAAAAATCATAACTTTTTCAAAAAAAATTGTATTTTTTTAAGGGTACACCTGGAAAAACACAGAAAACGACAAACATCTCAAAAAAATAATATACCTTTTTCCAAAGATGCCCCGTATCCATGATGCGGGGTGCTTTGTTATAATAAATACGCAAAAACAAATATATTGGGTCTTATAAGGAGGAAACAGTATGAGAAAAAGATTAGTGTCCGCAGCTTTAGCAGCAGCAATGGCGTTATCCATGACCGCTTGTACAAGCAATCCGGCTGAGAAAGAGACGGAGGCAGCAGCTCCGGCTGATACAGAGGCAGCAGAAGAGGGCAAAGAGAAAGAAGCGGCAGCAGACGGCGATCTGATTACCGTAGGTTATGCACAGGTTGGTGCTGAGTCTGACTGGAGAACAGCCAACACCGAATCTTTCAAATCTACATTTACTGAGGAAAATGGTTACAAACTGATTTTCGACGATGCACAGCAGAAACAGGAAAATCAGATTAAGGCAATCCGTTCTTTCATCCAGCAGGGTGTTGACTACATCGTAGTTGCTCCGGTTGTTGAGACTGGCTGGGAGACCGTTCTGGAAGAAGCAAAAGAGGCTGGTATCCCGGTTATCCTTTCTGACCGTCAGATGCAGCTTTCTGATGACAGCCTGTATGAGGCATGGGTAGGCGGAAACTTCGTAAAAGAAGGCGAGACCTGCGGCGACTGGCTGGCTAAATACTTAGAGGATCAGGGACGCGGTGACGAAGAGATCAACATGGTTACCATTCAGGGTACCATCGGTGCATCCGCACAGGTTGGTCGTACGGAAGGTATGGACAACAAGCTGAAAGAGCACTCCAACTGGAAGATGCTTGACAGACAGTCTGGTGAGTTCACCCAGGCAAAAGGACAGGAAGTTATGGAGTCCTTCTTAAAGAGCTATGATGACATTGACGTTGTTATCTGTGAGAATGATAACGAGGCATTTGGTGCCATCGATGCTATCAAGGCAGCAGGCAAGACCTGTGGTCCGGAGGGCGACATCATCGTTGTAAGTTTTGACTCTGTAAAGGCAGCTTTCGAGTCTATGATCGCTGGCGACTTAAACGCAACCTTCGAGTGCAACCCGCTTCATGGTCCGCGTGTAGCTGAAATCATCCAGAAACTGGAAAAAGGCGAAGAGGTTGAGAAGATTCAGTACGTAGACGAAGCATACTTCGATACAAGCATGGATCTGGAAGAAATCTTAAAGACAAGAGCTTACTAATTCGGTTTTGAATGGTATTTTTAAATGTTAATAATCGGACAGGCAATCGCTTTTGACCGTAAGTGAATGAGTGTCAGACCGGAGGTTTCGGCGGACGGCAGGCACTTGGCAATCAGGAGGCGCGGGGCTGGAGGCTTAGGTTTCCGTCCCTGCGCTTCCTTTTTCAAAAAATAAGGAGGCAAAGCTTTTATGGAAAAGGATTCCGTTCTTGAGATGAGGCATATTTATAAGACATTCCCGGGTGTAAAAGCTCTGCAGAATGTGGATTTTACCTTAAAAAAAGGCGAAATTCATGCCCTGATGGGGGAAAATGGCGCAGGAAAATCCACGCTGATCAAAGTCCTGACGGGTGTAGAGGAGTTTGAAACAGGGGAAATCATGATAGACGGCTGCGATCATGCGATCATCAACCGCAGCCCGCAGGAAGCACAGAACCGGGGCATCAGCACCGTGTATCAGGAAGTCAATCTCTGTCCGAACCTGACGGTTGCGGAGAATCTGTTTATCGGACGCGAACCGCGAAAAGGCGGATTGATTGACTGGAAAACAATGAATAAAAAGGCCAGCAAACTGCTGCAGGACCTTGACATACATGCAGATGTAACACAGACGATTGACAATTATTCCATTGCAATTCAGCAGATGATAGCGATCGCCCGTGCAGTCGATATGTCGGCAAAGGTATTGATTCTTGATGAGCCGACCTCCTCCCTCGATGATGGAGAGGTAGAAAAGCTCTTTAATCTGATGCGCCGCCTGAAATCCGAAGGTGTCGGCATCATATTCGTTACCCATTTCCTGGAGCAGGTGTATGCAGTCTGCGATAAGATCACCGTTCTTCGGAATGGGCAGTTGGTAGGACAATTTACGACGGCGGAGCTTCCGAGAGTCCAGCTGGTTGCCAAGATGATGGGAAAGGATTTCGATGATCTGGCAGCGATCAAGGATTCCAAGAGTGAGGAGAAGCATGGCGAAGAGGACATCGTTATCAAGGCGGTGGGACTCGGAAAGAAAGGATACATAAAACCGTTTGATCTGGTGATTCACAAGGGTGAAGTTGTCGGATTTACCGGGCTTCTGGGTTCGGGACGTTCTGAGACGGTCCGTGTTCTCTATGGAGCGGAAAAGCCGGATGAGGGCGAACTGAGCGTCAAGGGCAGACCGATCGCGGCGCGCCACCCGCTGATTTCGATGAATGCCGGCATGGCATATCTGCCGGAGGATCGGAAAAACGAGGGTATCATCGCGGATCTATCCGTGCGTGAGAACCTGATCATGGCACTTCAGGCAAAACGCGGTATGTTCCACCTGCTCAGCCGCAAGCAGCAGGAAGAATTTACCGATAAATACATTGATATGCTGCAGATTAAGACCGCCAGCCGTGAGACACCGATCAAATCACTCTCCGGCGGCAACCAGCAGAAGGTAATCATCGGACGCTGGCTTCTGACCAATCCGGATTTCCTGATTCTGGACGAGCCGACCCGTGGCATCGACGTCGGAACCAAGACAGAGATTCAGAAACTGGTCGTAAAACTGGCAGAACAGGGCATGGCAGTCGTGTTTATTTCTTCCGAGATTGAGGAGATGCTCCGTACCTGCGACCGCATGGTTGTTATGCGCGATGGTGCAAAGGTAGGAGAACTTTCCGAGGATGAGATGAACCAGTCCAACATCATGTCAACCATTGCAGGAGGACAGTAGCTATGAAAAATATGACGTTCAAAAAAATTACCTCGCAGAGGCTGTTTCTTCCGATTTTCTGCCTTGTGCTGGTATTGCTGGTAAATATCGTCACGACGCCGAACTTCTTCGCGATTGAGGTGCGGAACGGCGTTCTCTACGGATACTTAATCGATATCATCAACCGTGCGTCAGAGCTGGTGATTCTGGCAGTCGGCATGACGCTTGTCGTATCGTCCTCCGCTGGAACGGATATTTCCGTCGGCGCGATCATGGCGGTCAGTGCGGCAGTCTGCTGCAACCTCTTAACTGGCGGCGAGCGCGCAGCAACTGCATATGCCAATCCGCTGATTCTTGGCTTCCTGGCAGCGCTCATCGTCGGTGCGGCGATCGGCTGCTTCAACGGTTTTCTGGTTGCAAAGTTAAACATCCAGCCGATGGTAGCGACTCTTATCATGTTTACCGCCGGGCGCGGTATCGCCCAGCTGATCACGGATGGACAGATCACATACGTGCGCGTGGACAGCTACCGTACCTTGGGCGCTTCCCTTCCGGGATTTCCGGTTCCGACCCCGTTTATCGTGGCGGTTGTCGTTGTGGCACTGACTTCGTTACTTTTGAAGAAAACGGCACTGGGCATGTATATCCAGTCGGTCGGAATCAATAAACGTGCGTCCCAGCTTGTCGGCATCAAATCGGTCATGATTATTTTCCTCACCTACGCGTACTGTGGACTCTGTTCCGGTCTTTCCGGTCTGATTGCTTCCAGCCGTATCTACTCGGCGGATGCGAATAACATCGGTCTTAATATGGAACTGGATGCGATCCTGGCAGTTGCCATCGGCGGAAACTCCCTTGGCGGCGGTAAATTCTCGCTGGCAGGTTCCGTCATCGGCGCGTATACGATTCAGGCGCTGACGACCACCCTGTATGCGATGCACGTATCCTCGGATCAGGTTCCGGTTTACAAGGCGATCGTGGTTGTCATCATCGTAGCACTCCAGTCACCGGGATTCGCTAGATGGAGAAAATCTCTGGCACAGAAAAAAGAACTGGGCGCGGCAGGAAAGGAGGCGGCATAAATCATGAAAGAAAAGAAGAAATTAAATCAGAACACGTTCCTGCTTCTTGTCACGATCCTGCTGTTCTTCGTGATGTACGCGATCGGCTGCGTGCTCTTTAATGCACAGGGCTTTGCCAAGACACAGAACTTCTTAAACCTCTTTATTTCCAATGCGGGTCTGATTGTCATCGGTATCGGCATGACGATCGTCATGATCACCGGCGGTATCGATATCAGCGTCGGTTCCTTTGTGGCGATGGGCTGTATGATGTTGGCATGGATGATGGAAAAAGGCGGTATCGGTGCGGTTCCGGCGGTTCTCATCGTGCTGGTGACCGGGATTGTCTTTGGTCTGGTACAGGGATTCCTGGTTGCCTACATGGATATCCAGCCATTCATTGTTACCCTGGCGGGTATGTTCTTTGCCCGCGGCATGACTGCGATCATTTCCAAGGACATGATCAGTATTACGAATGAAACTTTCATGGCATGGGCGAAGATGAAACTTTATATTCCGTTCGGCGGCTATCTCAACAAAAAAGGCATGATGATTTATCCATATATCTATCCGACGGTTGTGATTGCGCTGGTTCTTCTGGTTCTGGCATTTATCATGCTGAAATATACGAAATTTGGACGCAGCATCTATGCGATCGGCGGCAACGAGCAGTCAGCTCTGATGATGGGATTAAATGTGCGCCGGGTAAAACTGAAAGCCTATATCCTGGACGGTTTCCTTTGTGGCGTCGGCAGCGTCCTGTTCTGTCTGAATACGCTGGGCGGCTTCGTTGAGCAGGCAAAGGGCTTCGAGATGGATGCGATAGCTTCCTCTGTTATCGGCGGCACGCTCTTAACCGGCGGCGTCGGTAATGTATTCGGAACCCTGTTTGGCGTCCTTATCAAGGCGACGATCGAGGCATTTATCACTTTCCAGGGAACACTTTCTTCCTGGTGGACCCGTATCACGATCGCGGCGCTTTTATGCTTCTTCATCGTGCTTCAGTCGATCCTTGCGATGGTAAAGAAGAAAAAGTAGAAATTCTCTTCCGGAGACAGACAAACCGGCATGAATGTCTGGTATGACAGCATCAAGATAGAACAGTCAAAATGACGGGAAATATCCATGCAAAGAGAGGGAAGACATCTGAAAAAAGTACAGTACATATCAGAAACAATATAAAGCTGTATTCTTTTGATTCGACATAATTCGAGAGAAAATCAACAAACTTATACATGATGCATAAATATTTAGCGAAAACAGCCGCTTTAATTTATGCATCATTTGTATTTCGGATAAAAGGATGTCAAAATTAGACGTTAAACTTATAACAATATACAAAATAAAATACAACTTTATGAAAAAATGATCTTGTATTTACTTGCGCAATTTGTCCTGGATTGTTATAATAAAATTACAAAAAGTTGTGAAAAGCAACAACGCAGTGCGGCTGGGGTGCCGCTTGCAAAGAAAATTTTATGGGAGGTAGTTAGAATGAAAAAAATGTTCAAACGTGCCGCTGCATCCATGACAGCAGCAGCGATGGCAGTGAGCATGACCGCATGCGGCGGCTCTGGAGCAGCAAATGCGACACAGGCAGCAGATGCTTCTGCAGCAGAAGGAAGCGAGGCAGCAGCTTCGACGATCGACAACAAAGACATCAAGATCGGTGTTTCCATCTGGTCCTCCACCGATGTACTTGGTTCCCAGTGTAAGCTGATCATCGACGAGGCAGCAAAGGCTCTGGGCGTTCAGGTTCAGTATGTTGACCAGGGTCATGTGTCGGAGAAGGTTACTGCATCCGTAGAGCAGTTAGCAGCAGCAGGATGCCAGGGTATCATCATCTGCAACTCTTCTGATACAGAGATGACATCCGCTATTAAGACATGTAATGACAATAAAGTATATCTGGCACAGTTCTTCCGTGTTATCAGCCAGGAGAACAGCAAGGATATCTATGATTTAGCAACCGCATCACCATACTACATCGGCGCTGTTCATGAGAACGAGCCGGAGAACGGTGAAAAATTAGTTCAGATTCTTCTGGACAAGGGCGACAGAAACATCGGTCTGATCGGCTGGGAGCAGGGCGACGCTACCTGGCTTGGCAGATGGGAAGGCTACAAAGCTGGTGTTGAGAAATGGAACGCAGAGCATCCGGATGATCAGGCAAAACTGTCTGAGCCGCAGTACGCAGGTACTTCTTCTGAGGGTGGTTCCAAGGCAGCAGAGGCTCTGATGTCCGCAGATCCGACTCTGGATGCACTGATTCCGGCAGGCGGCGGCGGTGACCCGCTTCAGGGCGCTATCGCAGCAGTTGAGCGTGCAGGCAAGACTCAGGATATCGACATCGTTTCCACGGACTTCCTTCCGGATCTGGGCGAGAGACTTGAAAATGGTTCTATGGCCGGTGAGTCCGGTGGACATTACTGCGATCCGCTTATCGCTTTCATGATGGTTTACAACGCAATCAAGGGCAACTACACAGGTATCGAGGGTAACTTCGAGGATGTTCCGTTCCCGTATCTGTATGTATCTTCTCCGGACGACTACAAAGCATATGAGCAGTACTTCGTAGATCAGCTTCCATACACCGATGAGGAACTGGTAGCTATGTCCGAGCTTAGCCTGGATGACCTGAAAGCAACTGCAGCTGGTATCTCCATCGAGGATGCTGCACAGAGAGCAGGCAACTAATTAGTTCAGAAACTGATTCAAATTATAGAATTTTAAGAGGCTGAATGTAATAGAAAAGGCCGGTATCGCACGGCGCGATGCCGGTCTTTTCTTTAAAAGAAAAAAGAAACTGAGCAGTTATGAATGAGGTATAAAATATGGGTTCTTCTGTTGTTGAAACAACCGGAAAGAAAAAACTTTCGGGAACTGCCAAGGGTTATATCATCCTGGTGGGTTTGGTAGTGCTTTCCTGGGCGATTTTTAAAGCTCTGACGCCGGGCAATTTTGGTTCTCCGGCCAATATGCTGAGTTATTTTCAGGCCAGCCTGATCGCGACGGTTGGCGCTGTTGGTTTTTACTTTGTTATGGTTATGGGTATGTTCGATTTCTCCATCGGCGCGAACATCATGCTTTCAGCGATTGTAGGCTGTGTATTTGCCTCTCGTTTCGGCATGGGATATGCCGGTCTTATCATCGGCAGCGTGCTGACTGGTACGATTGTCGGACTTTTAAACGGTGTTTTTTATGTAAAACTCCGTATCCCGTCCATGATTGTAACGACGGGTCTGGCTCTTATCTATGAGTCGGTTGCCAACTACATCGCAGGCGGCGTGGAGCAGACGCTTCCGTCCAACCTCCGTGCATTCGGACAGATGCCGTGGAACATTATTCTGGCACTTCTGGCATGTGTGGCAGCTTACATTTTCTTAAATTATACAAAGATTGGTACTTATACATATGCGATCGGCAGCAACGAGTTCGTAGCGAAAAACATGGGTATCAATGTCAATAAGTACAAAGTGCTTGCATTTATTTTGAGCGGCGCATTTTTAGGTGTTATGGCTATCTTGACGATCAGCTATGGTTCCTCTATGGTAGCGGTAACCGGTATGGCGTCGATGAGCCGTAACTTCGTTCCGACGATGGGATGCTTCTTCGGTCTGGCATTTAAGAAATATGGTATGCCGCTGCAGGCGATTGTCATCGGAGAGTTCGTTATCAACATTATTTTCTTTGGTTTCATCGCGATGGGCGCACCGACAGCAATTCAGGACGTTATCACAGGTCTGGCACTGTTAATCATAATCACGCTGACCACAAAAGCGGAAAAAGGCGAGATTGTCAAGTAAATCGAGGGAGGAAATGCAATGAGCGAGGTAAGATTACAGGTAAAAAATCTTTGCAAGTCCTTCGGTATCACGAAGGCAGTTCAGAATGTGTCTTTCAATGTCAATAAAGGCGAGGTTCACGCGCTGATCGGAGAGAATGGTTCCGGTAAATCGACGCTGACCAACATGCTGACCGGCATCTACAGTATCGGAAGCGGTACCTTCATTCTGGATGGGAAAGAGATTCATCCGAAGAATCAGGTGGAAGCCAACAACGAGGGTGTTTCTATCATCGTACAGGAGTTAGGAACCTTGTCAGGACTTACAGTAGCGGAAAATATATTCCTGGGACACGAAGATCAGTTCGTACATATGGGAATTAAAAATACAAATGCCATGAATAAAAAGGCGACGGAGCTTCTGAAACAGTACGGCTTCGAGCGTATCAAGGCGGCAGACATTATCGACAACTACAATTTCGAGGACCGGAAACTGGTCGAGATCGTAAAGGCGACCTACTTCAATCCGAAGATTGTTGTCATTGATGAGACGACCACGGCACTTTCCCAGGAAGGTCGTGAAGAACTTTACAAACACATGAACCGCATCCGTGAGAGCGGCAACACAGTCATCTTTATCTCCCATGACCTTCCGGAGATTCTGGATAAATCCGATACCATCACAATCCTGCGGGATGGTGTTTATATCGACACTGTAAAGAGCAAGGATGTGACCGAGGACGATCTGAAACGTCTGATGGTAGGCCGTGAAGTGACCGGTGATTATTACCGTGCAGACTACGGCGAGAAGGTATCGGATGAAGTGGTTCTTTCAGTGAAAAATGTGACGGTTCCGGGACTGATTGAGGATGTGTCTTTTGACCTTCACAAGGGCGAGATCCTTGGCTTTGGCGGTCTGTCTGAGTCCGGTATGCATGAGATCGGCAAAGCAATCTTCGGCGCATCCTATGACAGAACCGGTACGGTAGAGCTGGCAGACGGAACGCAGATCAACGATATCCCGAGCGCGATCAAGCACAGCATCGCGTATACATCGAAGGATCGTGATAATGAGTCGGTCGTTTTAAACCAGAGCATTGGCGACAACATCTGCCTGCCGTCCCTGGATTCGCTGGCAAACAAGATTCACCTGTTGAGCGATAAGAAATTAAGAGAATTTTCCAACCAGTTTGCAAAACAGATGTCCGTTAAGATGGTAAACGTAAACCAGTTCGTTTCGGAGCTTTCTGGTGGTAATAAGCAGAAGGTCGTTCTGGCAAGATGGATTGGAAAAGATTCCGATATTGTCGTTCTCGACAGTCCGACCCGTGGTATTGATATCAAGGTTAAACAGGACATTTACCAGTTAATGAACCAGATGAGAAAGAACGGAAAATCGATTATCATGATTTCCGAGGAGCTGATGGAGCTGATTGGTATGTGCGACCGCATCATTATCATGAAGGACGGCAAGATCAGCGGTGAGCTGGAACGTGATGAGGCGATGGATGAGAACAGCCTGATCACGATGATGGTATAAGGAGGATGCAATGGAGAATCAAGTTAAGACAAGTACGGAAAATAAAGAGCAGCAGCTCAAAAAGTTATCAAAAATGACGATGATCCGTTCGCTTCTGCCGATTGCGGGACTGATTATTATCTTTCTTATGTTCAATGCCCTGACGAATTTCCGGATGATGAATAACCTTCCTCTGGTACTTTCCCAGGTGTATGTCACTATGATTTCGGCAACCGGCGTATTCTTTATCATGACGATGGGCGGTCTGGATTTCTCCCAGGGTTCCATCCTTGGTATTGCATCGATTGTTGTCTGCATGGTTTCCAAGACCAGCATTCCACTGGCGATTGTGGCAGGTATCGCGGTTGGTGCAGCGATCGGTGCCATCAACGGTTACTTCTATGTATACCGCAAGATTAAATCCTTCATCGTTACGATTTGTACGATGTTCTTATTCCGTGGATTTATCAAATATCTGACGACCAACGCGCCGGTAGCCGGCTCTGCGATGTTAATCAACTTCGACAGCACTGAATTAAAGCTGGCTTGTACGTTGGTGGTCCTGATTATCGGATTTATTTTATTCCGCTTTACCAAGTTTGGTACTTATTTAAAGGCGATCGGAGCAGGTGAGAAAGCAGCGATGTTCTCCGGCATCCGTACCGACCGCATGAAGTTCCTTATCTACACACTGGCAGGTGCGATCACAGGATTTGCCGCATTTATCAATGTTATCAAGGTTGGTTCGGTTACTTCTTCCGGTGGTAACCAGCTTGAGACCCAGATCCTGATTGCACTGGTACTGGGCGGTATGCCGATTTCCGGTGGTGCGAAGGTACGTTTTGAGAATATCATCGTTGGTTCTCTTCTGTACATCGTCCTGAACAGTGGTCTGACGATGATGGGCTTTACCACACAGATGATGCAGCTCATCCAGGGTGTTGTATTCCTGATATTCGTAGCTGTATTCGCAGACCGTCAGTCTCTGCAGGTTATCAAATAGGACAGACAAAAGCGACATCTGGAGGTTACAGTATGAGGGAGAACAGCAGCCGGAATCAGGGTGGACTTAAATATCAGAAGCTCTACAACTGGGGTCGGACGCTGATTATGAGCGGGGTGCTCCGGAATATGGACAAGTTTCCATCCGAGCATATGCTCCAGAATAAATTTGGATACTCCCGCCAGACGGTCCGCAACGCGCTCGACCGCCTGGAGCAGGACGGGCTGATTGCCCGGGTCAAGGGAAGCGGCACATACGTTTCCTATGCGCCGGAGAAGGATAAGGAAGAACGTCCCCGCATCGGACTGATTCTCAGTTATTTTTCAGATTACCTGTTTCCGCAGGTGTACGAGGGAATCGAGTCCGTCCTGCGGGAGGAAGGTTATGAGATCAGCGTTTCGGTCACGCGTAACCGCTTAAATGATGAGGCCCTGTATCTCAAGGGGATGCTGGGGCGCAATGTGTCCGGACTCATCATCGAGGGGACGCGTTCCAGTTTCCCGAATCCGAATCTGCGGCTTTACAAGGAGATACGGCGGAGAAATATTCCGACGCTGTTTATTCACAATCATTACCAGAATGAGACGTTTGACAGCGTGGAGATGTCGGATGCGCGCGCGGGCTATGAGTTGACGCGGATTTTGATACAGAACGGACATACCCGGATCGGCGGTATTTTCAAATACGATGACTGGCAGGGGATCGAGCGTTACCGCGGCTTTATCGAGTGCCTGTCGGATTTCGGGATCGATTTCCAGGAGGACTGGATCCGCTGGTATTCGACCCGGGATATGGAAGAAAAATTAAGCAAAAAAGGACTCCAGCGGATGTACCGCCGGACGAAGGACTGTACCGCGATGATCCTCTACAACGACGAGGTAGCGGGCAGCTATATGGATTTTTTAAAGGACCGCGGACTGCGCGTGCCGGAAGATATTTCCCTGGTATCGTTTGATGATGCCGGACCGGTGCAGGAGGGGGATCTCACGATCTTGTCCGTGATTCATCCCAAGTACAATCTTGGGCGGCTGACAGCGCGCAATCTTCTGCGGATGATAGAGGATTCGGATTGGCAGGAAAAGAAGTATTCGTACCGGTTTCCGGTGATGTTTAACAACGGAAATTCGGTTCGGGATATACATTGAAAATGACAAGGAGGCAGATTAAAATGAAAAAGTTATACTTTATTGTGGGTTCCCAGGACTTATACGGAGAGGAATGCCTGAAACAGGTTGCAGAAGACAGCCGTCAGATGGTTGCATTCTTAAACGAAAAAGTGGGCGATCTGGCAGAGATCGAACTTCTTCCAACCGTAGAGACTTCTGAAATCTGTATTCAGGATATGCGGAAAGCTTCCAATGATGATGACTGTGTCGGCGTTATCACATGGATGCACACCTTCTCCCCTGCAAAAATGTGGATCAAGGGTCTGCAGGAATTAAGAAAACCGCTGCTTCATTTACATACACAGGCAAATGAGAAGCTTCCGTATGATGAGATCGACATGGATTTCATGAACCTGAATCAGTCCGCACATGGCGACCGTGAGTACGGCTTCATCGTTGCCAGAATGGGTATTCCGCATGAGGTTGTAGCTGGATATTACAAACATGATGATGTGGTAGCAAAGATCCGCCAGTTTGCATCCGTTGCAAAGGCTATCTCCTACTCTAAGTCCTTAAAGGTAGCTTCCTTCGGCAACAACATGCGCGAGGTGGCGGTTACCGACGGCGACCGCGTAGAGAGCCAGATCAAATACGGCTGGGAGTGCAACTACTATGCACTGGGCGATCTGGTTGACATCATCAACCAGGTAACCGAGGAAGAGATCGACGCGAAGATGAAAGAGTATACCGATAAGTATACAATGAAGACCGACCGCATTGATTCTGTCCGCGAGCAGGCTAAATACGAAGTGGGTCTGGAGAAATTCCTCTCCACGAACGGAATCGGTGCATTCGCAGACACCTTCCAGGATCTGCACGGCTTAAAGCAGCTTCCGGGTATCGCAGCACAGAACCTGATGGGCAAAGGCATCGGCTTTGGTCCGGAGGGTGATTACAAGATTTCCGCTCTGTCTGCAGTCCTGATGAAGATGTCCGAGGGCAAAGAGGGCGCAACCGGCTTTATCGAGGATTACACCTACGATCTGACTCCGGGACAGGAGTTAGAGTTAGCTTCCCATATGCTGGAGGTTCCGCCGGCATTTGCAGCAACCAAACCGGAGATCGATGTAATTCCGCTGGGGATCGGCGGCAAGGAAGACCCGGCAAGACTGATTTTCGACGGCGTGACCGGCGATGGTATCCAGGTAACGATGGTAGATATGGGCGATCATTTCCGCATCATCTGTGCAGATATCGAGCTTGTAAAACAGCCGAAACCGATGCCAAAACTTCCGGTAGCGAGAATTATGTACCGTCATAAACCGAACTTCCAGATCGGTACGGCTGCATGGTGCTACGCAGGCGGCGCTCATCACTCCGTTGTATCTACCGCTCTGACGAGAGATGACATCGCTATGTTCGCGCGTCTGACCGGTACCGAGTTAATTACAATCGGCGAAGATACGACAGAGGCTGATTTACAGAAATTCTTTATGAAATAATAGGGCGTTTGAAAGATAAAAATTTTTAAAAAAGACGTAACTGCATAAGTTTTTGCCACAACTGTGAAAATAGAATAGTTATGAATGACGGGGCGTGCCGCAGCCAAGGGGATGAAAATTCCGGCGGCGGTGCGCTTTTTGCTACAATGAGGAGGATGGATATGGCCCGCAGTGCGGAAGAGATCAAGAAAGACATAGAGAGTGGAAATACAGCGCTCGGAATTGAATTTGGTTCGACCCGAATCAAGGCAGTATTGACGGACGGCACGACCGCGCCGATCGCGCAGGGGAGCTATGAGTGGGAAAATCGTCTGGAAAATGGTATCTGGACCTATTCCCTGGAAGATATCTGGAAGGGCTTAAAGGACTGCTATGCGGATCTGGCTGCCGATGTGAAGAACCAATACGGTTTAACGCTTAAAAGGGTTGGTGCGATGGGCGTCAGCGCTATGATGCACGGCTATATGGCGTTTGATGCGGACGGAAAGCTGCTCGTTCCGTTCCGTACCTGGAGAAATACGATGACCGCCGAGGCAGCAAGACGCCTGACAGACCTGTTTAACTACAATATCCCGCAGAGATGGAGTATTGCACACCTGTATCAGGCAGTGATCAACGGCGAGGAGCACGTATCCCACGTGCATTTTCTGACCACTTTAGCCGGATATGTACATTGGAAACTGACTGGCAAGCAGGTACTTGGCGTCGGCGATGCTTCGGGTATGTTCCCGATCGACCCGGCAACCGGACAGTATGATGCTGAAATGCTGGATAAATTCGAAGAAATAATGGTTCCGAAGGGATATCCGTGGAAGCTGCGCGACCTTCTGCCGGAGGTTCTGAGCGCTGGCGATGAGGCGGGAACGCTGACTGAGGAAGGCGCGAAGCTGCTGGATGAGAGCGGCAATCTGGAAGCTGGCATTCCGCTGTGCCCGCCGGAGGGCGATGCAGGAACCGGTATGACTGCAACCAATAGTGTGGCGGTCCGCACCGGTAACGTATCTGCCGGAACCTCCGTATTTGCAATGGTTGTTCTGGAAAAGACTCTGGAGACGGTTCACCAGGAGATTGACATGGTAACTACGCCGGACGGTCATCTGGTCGGCATGGTCCACTGCAACAACTGTACCTCCGATCTGAATGCCTGGGTAGGTCTGTTTGAAGAGTTCTATGAGCTGATGGGTCAGAAAACAGACCGCAACACCCTGTTTGGAACCCTGTACCGCAAGGCGCTTGAGGGCGATGAAGACTGCGGAGGACTGATGTCCTACTGCTACCTTTCCGGCGAGCCGATCACCGACTTCGAGGAGGGACGCCCGCTGTTTATGCGCCGTCCCGACAGCAAGCTGGGACTGGCAAATTTCATGCGTACCCATTTATATAGTTCCCTGGCAACCCTGAAATATGGTCTGGACATTCTGTTCAAGGAAGAGCACGTGACACTGGATAAACTGATGGGTCATGGCGGATTCTTCAAGACCAAGGGTGTTGGACAGCGTATCATGGCGGCAGCTGCTGATGTGCCGGTATCCGTTATGGAGACAGCTGGTGAGGGCGGTGCCTGGGGTATCGCGGTTCTGGCGGCATACCGCAAGGATAAGAAGCCGGGACAGAGCTTGTCCGATTACTTAAATGAGCAGGTATTTGCAGATGCAAAGGCGGAGACGATGGAGCCGGATGCAAAGGATGTCGAGGGCTTCAATGCGTTTATGACAAGCTATATCAATGGTCTGGCTGCCGAGAGAGGCGCCGTAGAAGGAAGGTTTTAATCGATGCTGGAAGAATTAAAAAAAGAAGTATACGAAGCCAATATGCTGCTTCCGAAATACGGTCTGGTTACCTTTACCTGGGGCAATGTTTCCGGGATTGACCGTGAGAAGGGGCTGTTTGTCATCAAACCGTCTGGCGTGGACTATGACAAACTGACGCCAGATGATATGGTTGTCATGGATCTGGAAGGAAACCGCGTTGAGGGAACGCTGAATCCGTCCTCTGATACAAAAACTCACCTGATTCTTTATAACCGTTTTCCGAAGATCGGCGGCGTGGTTCACACGCACAGCCCGTGGGCGACTTCCTGGGCGCAGGCGGGACGCGACATTCCGTGCTACGGAACGACCCATGCAGATTATATCTACGGTTCCGTTCCATGCGCGAGAAACTTAAATGAGGAAGAATTAAAGAATTATGAGTGGAACACAGGCGTGCTGATCGCAGATTTGTTTGAGGAGAGGAAGCTCGACCCGATGGCGGTGCCATGTGTGCTCTGCAAGAACCATGGACCGTTTACTTGGGGCAAGGATGCCCATGAGGCGGTTCACAACGCGGTTGTACTCGAGGAGGTTGCCAAGATGGCGGCGCGCTGCGAGATGATCAATCCGGATGTGAAGGAAGCGCCGCAGTGCCTGCAGGATAAACATTATCTGCGCAAGCATGGCCCCGGGGCGTATTACGGACAAGGGAATTTGTAGTTACTGGGCACGTATGCGTGAACAGTAACAATTTGTAAAATATAGATTCAAGTATGGAAATAGATGGGACAAGTATGGTATACTTATGTATAGCAGATATAGGAGATACTGGCTATCTATCTTATAAAAATTAGGAGGATATGGGAAATGAAATTTTTTATTGATACCGCGAATGTTGATGAGATCCGTGAAGCGAATGATATGGGTATTATCTGTGGCGTTACCACAAACCCGTCTCTGATTGCAAAAGAAGGCCGTGATTTTAATGAGGTTATCAAAGAGATCACCAGCATTGTAGACGGACCGATTTCCGGTGAGGTTAAGGCTACGACTGTGAAGGCAGAGGATATGATCGCTGAGGGCCGTGAGATCGCTAAGATTCATCCGAACATGGTTGTTAAAATCCCGATGACTACCGAGGGCTTAAAGGCTGTGAAAGCTCTGTCCGCTGAGGGCATCAAGACCAACGTAACCCTGATCTTTTCTGCCAACCAGGCACTTCTGGCTGCAAGAGCAGGCGCTACATACGTTTCTCCGTTCTTAGGCCGTCTGGATGACATCTCCACCAACGGTACAGACCTGATTTACGATATCGTAGAGATCTTTGACAATTATCCGGAGATTTCCACCGAGATTATCTGTGCTTCCACCAGACATCCGATGCACATCATCGAGTGCGCGAAGGCTGGTGCTGACATCGCAACTGTTCCGTTCAAGGTTCTGATGCAGATGGTAAAACACCCGCTGACCGATGCTGGTATCGAGAAATTCAAAGCAGATTATGAGGCTGTATTCGGTAAATAAAGAGAAACAATAGGAAATACCTCTTGAACTTCCGAAAAAAGCATGTTATACTAGGTACGATAACATAATAGACTGACTGGAAAGAGTGGACAAAAAAGTCCACTCTTTCTAATTTCATAGAAAGGTGGTGGGGGTGTGGCAAAGGGAGAGCAGTACGAAGCACGGGTAGAGGCGTGGATCACGCCGGTTCTGGAGCAGCATCAGTTTGAGCTGGTTGATGTGGAGTATGTCCGCGAGGTCGGCGTCTGGTATCTGCGGTGCTACATTGACAAAGAGGGCGGTATTACCGTTGATGACTGCGAGGTAATCAGCCGTCTGCTTGGTGAATGGCTGGATAAGGAAGATTTCATCGAGGACAGCTATATACTGGAGGTGAGTTCTCCGGGACTGGGACGTCCTCTGAAGAAAGAGAAAGATTTTGCAAGAAGCATCGGCAAAGATGTGGAGATCCGCCTGTATAAAGCGATCGACAAACAGAAGGAATTTACAGGAACGCTTACGTCCTATGACGCAGATTCTGTGACAATCACGATGGAGGACGGCAGCGAGCGTACATTTGAAAAATCAGAGATTGCTTTGATTCGTTTAGCCTTTGATTTTTAGACGGTAGGAGGAGATAAAATAAAATGAATAAAGAGTTGATTGAGGCAATAAATCTGCTGGAAAAAGAAAACAATATCAGCAAAGATGTTCTTTTAGAAGCAATTGAAAATTCTCTGCTGACAGCATACAAAAACAATTATGGCCGGGCAGATAATGTCAAGGTAAACATCAACCGTGAAACAGGAGATTTTTCCATCGTGGCAGAGCGTGAGGTTGTGGAGACCGTAGAGGATCCGATGACCCAGGTAAGCCTGGCAGAGGCAAAGCTCTTAAACAGCAAGTATGAGCTGGGCGACATCGTTCAGTTCTCTGTCAATTCCAAGGAGTTTGGACGTATCGCCGTTCAGAACGCGAAGAATGTTATCTTACAGAAGCTTCGTGAGGCAGAGCGCAACGCCCTGTATGAGGAGTGGCACTGCAGAGAAAAAGATATCGTAACGGGTATCGTACAGCGCTATGTAGGACGCAACATCAGCATCAACTTAGGCAAGATCGACACGATCTTGAACGAGAGTGAGCAGGTAAAGGGCGAGGTATTCAAACCGACCGAGCGTATCAAACTGTATGTCATCGAAGTAAAAGAGACACAGCGCGACCCGCGTATTACCGTATCCAGAAGCCATCCAGATCTGGTAAAACGCCTTTTTGAGTCTGAGGTTGCCGAGGTCCGAGACGGTACCGTAGAGATCAAGGCGATCGCACGTGAGGCAGGTTCCCGTACGAAGATGGCAGTCAGCTCCAACGACCCGAACGTCGATCCGGTCGGTGCATGTGTCGGCTTAAACGGCGCGCGTGTCAGCGCGGTTGTCAATGAGCTGCGCGGTGAGAAGATCGATATCATCAACTGGGATGACAACCCTGCATTCCTGATTGAGAACGCGTTAAGCCCGGCAAAGGTTATCCTGGTTGCAGCAGATGAGGAAGCACGCGAGGCACAGGTGATCGTTCCGGATTACCAGCTTTCCCTGGCAATCGGTAAAGAGGGTCAGAATGCACGCCTGGCAGCCCGCCTGACCGGCTTCAAGATCGATATCAAGAGCGAGACACAGGCAAGAGAGTCCGGTCTTTTAGATGAGCTTGAGAGCGGTTATGAGGAAGGCTTCGAGGGCTACACCGATGACCCGCTGATCAGCGTGGCAGAGGAAGACGCAGCCGAGGCAGCAGAAAATGAGGCGGCTGAGGGCACAGAAGAGCCGGCAGCGGAGCAGGAATAATCCTGACAGATAATGTGCGGGGATGCTGATTTCGGGCGGAACGAGCAGATTTGGCAGAAAGAAAGCAGCAGAACCGGGATTTGACAGAAATGGAAGTGATAGACAGTGGGAGCAAAGAAAGTGCCGCTCAGACAGTGCATCGGATGCGGAGAAATGAAGAGCAAAAAAGAAATGATCCGCGTTTTAAAGACAGCCGACGATACGATCGAGATTGACGCGACAGGCCGTAGGAATGGACGCGGCGCCTACCTCTGTCCTTCGATGGACTGCTGGAAAAAGGCGGTAAAGAGCAAAGGACTGGAGCGGTCGCTCAAGATGGCGATTCCGAAGGAAGTCTATGAGGCGCTGGAAAAGGAGATGGAGCAGTTTGGAGAATCGTAAAAAGGTGCTGAATCTTCTGGGACTGGCGACGCGCGCCGGTAAGACGGCAAGCGGCGAGTTCATGACCGAGAAAGCGATCAAGAGTGGAAAAGCGTATCTGGTGATCGTGTCAGAAGAAGCGTCGGATAATACAAAAAAGATGTTTGAAAATTCATGTGCATACTACAAGGTTCCCGTGTACCAGTTCGGCATGAAAGAAGAGCTGGGACACGCGATGGGAAAAGAGATGAGAGCGTCTCTGGCCGTTTTGGATTCCGGTTTTGCAAAGGCGTTAAGAGAGAAGTTAGATGATTAACGCTTTTCTGGGCAGGCTCTTTTAGGAGCTTATGCAGAACGGGAAGGCAGTGCCGGAACGGAGGTAGCAAAACATGAGGGTTAATGAGTTGTCAAAACAGATTGGCAAATCAAATAAAGAAGTTTTAGAGATACTGCAGAAAAATCATTTTGACGTAAAAAGCCATTCTTCCAAGGTGACGGAGGAACAGGCAGAAGCAGTCAGATATTTCCTTGCAGGAGCAAAGAGACAGACGACAGCGTCAAAGACAGATACAGGAAAGGCGGAAACAAATCGAGTGGAAGATATAAAGAAAGAGCCGTTAGAGGCAGAGAAGAAAGAGGCGGAGAAGACAACTGAGCCGCCGAAAAAGCGGATTGCAGCGGTTTATCGTCCGCAGAACAGCGTACAGAGAGGAAGCCGTCCGGCAGGCAAGGCCAATACAGGAAACGCAGCCAAGACCGGCGCGCCGGCAAGCCGTCCGGCAGCAGCAAGTGCAGAGCAGACCGCAGAGCCGGCTAAGAGCGCAGCTCCAGCGGAGAACCGTGATGGACAGAGAAGTGGCTATCAGGGAAACCGCGACGGACAGAGAAACGGCGGCTATCAGGGAAACCGTGACGGACAGAGAAGCGGCGGCTATCAGGGAAACCGCGATGGACAGAGAAGCGGCGGCTATCAGGGCGGCCGTGACGGACAGAGAAGCGGCGGCTATCAGGGCGGCCGTGATGGTCAGAGAGGCGGACGCGATGGACGCGGCGGTTTAAATATTCCGAAGCCATCCTTCGACAGCCCGGTTGTACAGAAACCGCAGAACAACAAGCAGAATAAGAATAATTACAAGAACGATAAATATAGCAAGATCGACCATGAGGAAGAGATGCACTCCAAGGGAAGAGGCGGAAAGAACGTAAAGAGCGCTGTTCAGCCGCCGCAGAAGAAGGAGGCAAAGGTTGAGGAGATCAAGACAATCACGATCCCGGAGGTAATCACCATCAAGGATCTCGCAGACAAGATGAAACTTCAGCCGTCTGTGATTGTAAAGAAGCTCTTTTTACAGGGCAAGGTTGTCACCATTAATCAGGAAGTAGATTACGAGCAGGCAGAAGAGATCGCGATGGAGTTTGACGTACTCTGTGAGAAAGAGGTCAAGGTTGACGTCATCGAGGAACTTCTGAAAGAGGAAGAAGAGGATGAGAAGGACATGGTAACCCGTCCGCCGGTTGTATGCGTTATGGGCCATGTCGATCATGGTAAAACCTCCCTTCTGGATGCAATCCGCCAGACCAATGTAACTGCAAAAGAGGCAGGCGGTATCACCCAGCACATCGGTGCGTACATGGTAGAGATCAACGGACAGAAGATCACATTCCTCGATACGCCGGGACATGAGGCATTTACCGCAATGCGTATGCGTGGTGCAAAATCCACTGATATTGCAATCCTCGTTGTTGCAGCAGATGACGGTGTTATGCCGCAGACCATCGAGGCGATCAACCATGCGAAGGCAGCAGGTGTTGAGATCATCGTAGCGATCAACAAGATCGATAAGCCGAGTGCCAATATCGAGAAGGTAAAACAGGAGCTTATCGAGTACGAACTGGTTCCGGAGGACTGGGGCGGCAGCACCATCTTCGTTCCGGTATCTGCACATACCAAGGAAGGTATCAAGGAACTGCTTGAGATGATCCTTCTGACCGCAGAGGTCAAAGAGTTAAAGGCAAACCCGAACCGTAATGCGAGAGGTCTTGTCATCGAGGCGGAGCTGGATAAGGGTAAAGGTCCGGTTGCGACCGTCCTGGTACAGAAAGGTACCCTGCATGTCGGTGATCCGATCGCGGCAGGTGCCTGCTACGGTCGTGTCCGTGCGATGATGGACGATAAAGGACGCCGCGTCAAAGAGGCTGGTCCGTCCACTCCGGTTGAGATTCTGGGTCTTAATGACGTGCCGAACGCCGGCGAGGTATTTGTACAGCCGGAGAACGAGAAAGAGGCAAGAAGCTTTGCAGAAACCTTTATCTCTGAGAGCAAGAATAAGTTAATTGAAGATACAAAGATGAAGCTTTCCCTGGACGATCTGTTCTCCCAGATCAAGGCAGGAAATGTAAAGGAACTTCCACTGATCGTCAAGGCAGACGTACAGGGTTCTGTCGAGGCAGTAAAACAGAGCCTGATGAAGCTGTCCAACGAGGAAGTCGTAGTCAAGGTCATCCACGGCGGTGTTGGTGCGATCAACGAGTCCGACGTCAGTCTGGCAGCCGCATCCAACGCGATCATTATTGGTTTCAATGTGCGCCCGGACGCAACCGCGAAGTCCATCGCAGAGCGTGAGAAAGTAGACGTTCGTCTCTACCGCGTCATCTATCAGGCAATCGAGGATGTCGAGGCAGCGATGAAGGGTATGCTTGACCCGATTTACGAGGAGCAGGTAATCGGTCACGCCGTTGTACGTCAGACCTTCAAGGCTTCCGGCGTTGGTACTATCGCTGGTTCCTACGTCCTGGATGGTAAATTCCAGAGAGGCTGCAAGGCACGTATTACCCGTGACGGCGAGCAGATCTTCGATGGTCCGCTGGCATCCTTAAAGCGTTTCAAGGACGACGTGAAGGAAGTTGCTTCCGGATACGAGTGTGGTCTTGTATTTGAGAAGTTCAACGATCTGCAGGAAGACGATATGATCGAAGCATATGCGATGGTAGAGGTTCCGCGCTAGAAAGGCAGAGGGATTCATGCGTAAAAATAGCATTAAAAATACAAGAATTAACAGTGAAGTACAGAGAGAGCTGAGTTCCATCATCAGCCGTGAGCTGAAAGATCCGCGGATTCATCCGATGACAACGGTTGTCTCCGTGGAGGTAACTCCGGATCTCAAGTACTGCAAGGCGTATATCAGCGTGTTAGGCAACGAGGAAGCGGCGAAGGATACGATCCAGGGACTGAAAAGTGCTGTCGGATTTGTCCGCACCCAGCTTGCAAAACGCATTAATTTACGGAATACGCCGGAAATTACATTTATTCTCGATCAGTCGATTGAGTACGGTGTACACATGACCCGCCTGATCGATGAAGTAACTGAAAACCTCAGAGACTCAGAATCGGGAGATGAGGAAGAAAATGAGTAAAAATATCTTAGAGGCGTCACTGGAAGGGGCGGAGCACATCGTACTGCTTGGTCACATCCATCCGGACGGGGACTGTATCGGAACGACTCTGGGACTGCTTAACTATCTGCGGGAGAATTATCCGCAGATAGAGGCAGAACTGTTTCTCGACCATCCGGCTGCTAAATTTTCTTATATGAATGATTTTGAGAAAATTCATACCGAGATTGTGCCGGAAAAACAGTTTGATCTGTGCATTACGCTGGATGCCAGCGACAAAGAGCGTCTGGGCGCCTACGCGGTCTATTTTGACAGCGCCGCCAAGACACTCTGTATCGATCATCACAGAACCAATACAGGATTTGCTGAACAAAATTACATCATTCCGGACGCAAGCTCCTGCAGCGAAGTGTTATACACGCTTCTTGATGAGGCAAAGATCAGCAGGGAGGCGGCAGAGTGTCTCTATACCGGAATTGTGCATGACACAGGTGTATTTAAGTACAATTCAACGACCCGGAAAACGATGGAAATCGCGGGCGCGCTGATGGAAAAAGGCGTGAACGCGGCGAAGATCATCGACGACAGCTTTTACCGCAAGACCTACGCACAGAACCAGATTCTCGGAAAAGCGCTGCTTAGCAGTACACGGATTCTGGATGGAAGATGTATTTTCAGTGTGGTTTCCCAGAAAGAAATGGAGTTTTACGGTGTCGATACGAACGATCTGGATGGCATTATCGATCAGCTCCGGATTACCGAAGGAGTGGAATGTGCCATTTTCATCTATGAAAAGGCGTTCAACGAGTACAAGGTCAGCCTTCGTTCCAACGACTATGTCGATGTGAGCAAGGTGGCGGCGTATTTCGGCGGCGGCGGACACATCCACGCGGCGGGCTGCACGATGCAGGGACATCCGAGGGATGTGATCAACAACCTGACGGGACATATTGAGAAACAGATGGATGCCCGTAGGGAGGAATAGGAGGTTCTGTTGCTGATTGCGCTGCCTGCTTTCAGGTGCACAGCGCATGGACGGTAATAGTTCTGATTTTTTAGGAGATTTTATGTTTCACGGTGTGATAAACATTTATAAAGAACCGGGGTTTACGTCCCACGATGTGGTGGCGAAGCTCCGGGGCATTTTGAGACAGAAAAAGATCGGTCATACGGGTACGCTCGATCCGGCAGCGGAGGGCGTACTCCCTGTATGTCTGGGGAAGGGAACGAAGCTGTGCGACCTTTTGACGGATAAGAGGAAGACGTATCAGGCAGTTCTTTTGCTGGGAACCGAAACCGATACGCAGGATATGACAGGAACGATTCTTTCGGAGAAACCGACGGAACAGCTGACAGAACCGGCAGTCCGCGGGGCGGCGGAGAGCTTTGTTGGTCCATATATGCAGGTACCGCCGATGTATTCGGCGCTCAAGGTCAACGGAAAGAAGCTCTACGAGTTGGCGAGAGCCGGAAAAGAGGTAGAGCGGGCAGCGCGTCCGGTGGAAATCTATGATCTTCAGATAGATGCGGTGGAACTGCCGCGTGTGACGATGACCGTGACCTGTTCCAAGGGAACCTACATCCGTACCCTGTGCCATGACATCGGTGAAAAGCTGGGATGCGGCGGCTGTATGGAAAAACTGATCCGCACCCGCGTCGATCGATTTGCGATCGGGGACAGCCTGCGCCTGTCCGAGGTGGAAGCGCTGGCGAAAGCCGGTCAGATCGAGGATAGGATCGTGCCGGTGGATGGAATGTTTGAGGACTGCCCGGCGTATGTATCGGAGAGCGAAGTTCTGGATAAGCTTCTGCAGAATGGAAATCCATTCCCGAAGGGGCTGGGACCGAGAGACGGCTGCTTGGTGCAGATCGGAAGCAGTTTGGCTGAACACCAGGTTTCTGCGGATGGAAACTCAGAGATGGTACTTCCGGATTCTGGAATAATCCGCGTCTATGACAGCGCAAACCAGTTTATCGGTCTCTATGCCTATCAGCCGGAGAAGAAACAATGGAAACCACGTAAGATCTTTCTGGGAGGAGAGTAAGATGCAGTATTTTGCCGGAACCAGAGAATTTCAGATAAAAGAGCCGACTGCGGTCACGATCGGTAAGTTTGACGGTCTTCACAGAGGGCATCAGAAGCTGCTGCGGGAAGTGATGCGGTATCGGGAAAAAGGATATAAACCAGCGGTGTTTACCTTTGAGACGGCACCGGGAACCTTGATCCGGGGAAAGCTGCAGACGATGATCACGACCAACGAGGAGCGCGAGGAGAACCTGCGCGAGGCGGGGGTGGAGTATCTGGTGGAATATCCGTTCAACCAGGAAGTCGCACATATGGACCCGGAACAGTTTGTTGCCGAGATTCTGGTCGGCAAGATGGGCGCAAAGGCGATCGTGTCCGGTCCGGACTGCCATTTTGGCTACCAGCGGAAGGGCGATGCTGAACTGCTTCGGAAACTGGCACCGAAATATGGATATGAGGTGTCGATCGTTGAAAAGGCGATGGACGGCGATCGCGAGATCAGCAGCACCTATATCCGGGAAGAGCTGGCGAAGGGAAATATCCGCAAGGCGAATGAACTGTTGGGATACGAGTACCGGATCAGCGGACAGGTAGTACACGGGGAGCATTTAGGTTCCACCCTAGGTTTTCCGACGGCGAATATCCTGCCGGGAATCCAGAAACATCTTCCGGCGTTCGGGGTATATCTCTCCCGGACGGTGATTGATGGTGCTTCTTATGGAAGTATCACGAATATTGGAAAAAAACCGACGATTGCCGGAGAACGACCAGCGGGGGCGGAGACATATATCTATGATCTGGATGAAAACCTGTATGGGAAAAAGATAGAGGTTCATTTTTTGGATTTTATGCGGCCGGAGATGAAATTTTCCGGGGTGGATGAGTTGAAGATGCAGGTTTTGAAGGATAAAGAGACCGGGAGAAAAATGCACGGAGCGGAACGATGAGAGTTCAGCTTCGTGCATTTTTTAAATATGATTCAGGTAGGCAGCTGCTTCCTCTGCCGCCAAATGGATATATTCATTCATTGGTAAATTCTGTGTTCCTACTAAAATATGGCGGCAATAGGAGCTTCCACTGACAGGAATCAGGATTTTCTGGGCGCGGCTTTGTCCGATGGCGGCTGCCATGGCAGGGGTGATTTCTCCTAAGAGGGAGTCTGCAATGACGATGCCGATTGGTCCGATGATTAGGTCGGCATCGCGGCAGGCGACGAGAACGGGGTTTTCTCCGGTGGCGCCCATGGCAGCTCCGGCTTTCATCATCGCGGCAGTGGCAGTGGTGTTGGCACCGAGCGCGAGAAGCGGCTGTCCGGGACAGAGTTTCTGGATTTCTTCTACGAGAGCGCGCCCCATGCGTCCGCCCTGACCGTCGATGATGACAACTTTTTTCATAATGGATAACCCCTTTCCTTTTCGTAGGATTTTCGTAGGACAAGATAATAAAAAAGAATGTGCCTTGGCACATTCTCGCGCAGGAACGAAAATAAGAGGGTCTAAATCTGCCTTTTGGACAAAATAAACACCCCAGTATATCTTTACTATAATATCATAGAAGATCAAATTTGAAAAGCGAAAAAGATCGATTTTTGTAAAATTTTTTGTTTACAAATAAAGCGCTTTCTATTATAATGCTGATAATGGCTAACTGGGGTCTGGCAGAGCTGCGATTGGCGGAGGCTGTCAGGGTGACGGAAGATCAGACAGACGCGCGTGAAGGCACCGCGGGGGTGCTTGATTTTTAGTTGATCCGGGAGGCCGCTTTTTTAAAGCAAAAAAACAGCAGACAATGAGAGGGAGAAAACATGAGGAGAAATGACATTCACAAAGTATTGATTATCGGTTCCGGTCCAATCATTATCGGACAGGCGTGTGAGTTCGATTATTCGGGAACACAGGCGTGCAAGGCACTGAGAAAACTCGGCTATGAGATTGTGCTGGTCAATTCCAATCCGGCTACGATTATGACGGATCCGGAGACAGCAGATGTGACTTATATTGAGCCGCTGAACGTAGACCGTCTGACTCAGATCATTGAAAAAGAGCGCCCGGATGCGCTGCTCCCGAACCTGGGTGGACAGTCCGGACTGAACCTCTGCTCCGAATTGGCAGCAGCAGGTGTTCTGGATAAATATGATGTTAAAGTAATCGGCGTTCAGGTTGATGCTATCGAGCGTGGTGAGGACCGTATCGAGTTTAAGCATACAATGGAAAGCCTGGGCATCGAGATGGCTAGAAGTGAGGTTGCCTACAGCGTTGAGGATGCACTGGCAATCGCAGATAAACTGGGTTATCCGGTTGTTCTTCGTCCGGCTTACACCATGGGCGGCGAAGGCGGCGGTCTTGTATATAACGTAGAAGAACTGAAGACCGTGTGTGCAAGAGGCCTGCAGGCCAGCATGGTTGGTCAGGTTCTGGTAGAGGAGTCTATCCTTGGATGGGAAGAGCTTGAGCTGGAAGTTGTCCGCGATGCGAAGAACAACATGATCACTGTCTGCTTTATTGAAAATATTGATCCGCTGGGCGTACACACCGGAGATTCCTTCTGTTCTGCTCCGATGTTAACCATTTCGGAAGAAGTACAGAAACGTCTGCAGGAGAAATCCTACAAGATCGTAGAAGCAATCCAGGTAATCGGCGGTACCAACGTACAGTGGGCACACGATCCGAAGACAGACCGTGATATTGTTATCGAGATCAACCCGAGAACCTCCCGTTCGTCCGCCCTGGCATCCAAGGCAACTGGTTTCCCGATTGCACTGGTATCAGCGATGCTGGCAACCGGTATGACTCTGGATGAGATTCCATGCGGCAAGAGCGGTACTCTGGATCAGTATGTTCCGTCCGGCGACTATATCGTTATCAAGTTTGCACGCTGGGCATTTGAGAAGTTCAAAGGCGCAGAGGACAAGCTGGGAACCCAGATGAAGGCAGTCGGCGAGGTTATGAGTATCGGAAAGACCTACAAAGAGGCATTCCAGAAGGCAATCCGAAGCCTGGAGAGAGGCCGCTACGGTCTTGGTCATGCGAAAGACTTCGATAAGAAGACAAAAAAAGAACTGCTTGCGATGCTGCATGTTCCGAGCAGCGAACGTCAGTTTATTATGTACGAGGCACTTCGTAAGGGCGCTACCGTAGACGAGCTGTTCGAATTAACCAAGATTAAACATTACTTCATCCAGCAGATGAAAGAACTGGTAGAAGAGGAAGAAAGCCTGATGCAGTATAAGGGCGAGGTTCCGCCGGTTGAGGTTCTCCGCCAGGCGAAGCTGGACGGTTTTGCAGATAAATATTTAAGCGAGCTGTTAGGCGTTACAGAGGAAGAGATCCGCGATGCAAGAACCAAAGAAGGTATCGTAGAAGGCTGGGAGGGCGTACACGTAAGTGCCACACCGGATTCTGCATACTACTTCTCCAGCTATCACATCAAGGATCAGAGTCCGTGCAGCGACAACAAGAAGATCATGATTCTGGGCGGCGGTCCGAACCGTATCGGTCAGGGTATTGAGTTCGACTACTGCTGCGTACATGCAGCTATCGCTCTGAAAGAGCTTGGATTTGAGACAATTATCGTTAACTGCAACCCAGAGACCGTATCTACAGACTATGATACCTCCGATAAACTGTATTTCGAGCCGCTGACTCTGGAAGATGTATTAAGCATCTATCATAAGGAGAAACCGCTGGGAGTTATCGCACAGTTTGGTGGCCAGACACCGCTGAACCTGGCAGCAGACCTGAAGAAATATGGTGTCAATATTCTGGGTACAACTCCGGAAACCATCGACATGGCAGAGGATCGTGACCTGTTCCGTGCGATGATGGATAAACTGCAGATTCCGATGCCGGAGTCAGGCATGGCAGTTACCGTTGATGACGCATTAGAGATTGCGAATAAGATCGGTTACCCGGTTATGGTTCGTCCGTCCTATGTACTTGGCGGCCGCGGCATGGAGGTTGTTCATGACGATGAAGCGATGACCTTCTATATGAGAGCAGCTGTCGGTGTAACTCCGGATCGTCCGATCCTGATTGACCGTTTCCTGCATCATGCAACCGAGTGTGAGGCAGATGCTATCAGCGATGGCGAGAACGTATTTGTTCCGGCTGTTATGGAGCATATCGAGCTGGCAGGTATCCACTCCGGTGACTCCGCTTGTATCCTTCCGTCCAGAAATCTGACCAAGGATCAGGTAGAGACAATCCGTGATTACACAAGCCGTATTGCAAAAGAGATGCACGTTGTAGGTCTGATGAACATGCAGTATGCAATCGAGGACGGCGAAGTATACGTGCTGGAGGCAAACCCGAGAGCATCCCGTACCGTGCCGCTGGTATCTAAAGTATGCAACATCAAGATGGTAAAACTGGCAACGGATATCATGACTTCCTACTTAACAGGTCGTCCGTCACCGGTTCCGGCACTGAAAGAGAAGAAGATTCCGCACTACGGTGTTAAGATGCCGGTATTCCCGTTCAAGATGTTCCCGGAGGTTGACCCGGTACTTGGACCGGAGATGCGTTCCACCGGTGAGGTTCTTGGTATGTCCACCAGCGTTGGTGAGGCTATCTACAAGGCACAGGAAGCAACCCAGACACGTCTTCCTTCCTCAGGAACTGTCCTCCTGAGTGTCAATGACAAGGATAAGATAGAGCTGATCGAGGTTGCAAGAGGCTTCTACGAGTGTGGCTTTACCCTGATGGGTACAGGCAGAACCTGTGATGTGATGGTAGCAGCAGGACTTCCGGCTGAGAAGGTATGCAAGATCAACGAAGGCCGTCCGAACATTTTAGATAAGATTACCAACGGAGAAGTGGCAATCATTATCAATACCCCGAACGATAAGAAGGGCAGAGGCGATGACAGCTACATCCGTAAGGCAGCTGTAAAGGCGAAGATTCCGTACTTCACCAACATGGCAGCAGCAAAGGCTACCGTACAGGCTCTGAGAAGTATCAAGAAGAACGGACATCTGGAGGTTAAGTCCCTGCAGGAGTTCCATAGCGAGATTCAGTAAATAAAAATAAAAGGGTAAAATCCATTGTTACAGAGTCGTTTCAGTGGATTTTACCGTGACAGTGAATTAATTGAGCTATTATAGAAAAGAGCGTCTGCCCGGCTGTGAATGCGGGGCTGGCGCTCTTTTAAAGTTGCCATGCATCTGGAAGAGGCTGTCAGTGGCAGGTTCTGTGGGAGAGAATTTCATATACGAGATGCAGCAGCCATGCGCCCAAAATGATTGAAAGCACATACACCGTGTTTCCGGCAAAAATTCCAAATTTAGCAGCGATCTGGGAGTACACAATCTGCGTGGTCGCGTAGTACGGCGTGATATAAAACATATCCGCGTTTCCATACGGATGCGAGGTAACATTGATGATAGTTGCGATGACGCATCCGACCGCAAATACAGCTGTAGACTGCCAGAATCCTTTGGCGGTTGGCAGCACCATGCGGGAAAAGGCGATGAGCAGCCCGATGAAGATCAGAAGGATATGCCAGATAAATCCATGCAGGGTCAGCGTCCAGTACGGGTGCATCAGACCGGACGGATCGACGAACACCATGACGGCACCGAGCAGGTTGTAATTATACATAAAAGTGCAAAAAATACGTTGATATTTATGCGGAACAAAGGGCAGCAGCAGGCAGAGGTACATCGGCAGGCTACAGAGCTGGAATGGAAAATACCACCAGTCGTAGTGCCGGTTGTTTTCTATGTAATAGAGAAAAAGCTGTTTGTAGACCTCGGAAAATGCCAGAAAAACACCGCAGGCAAAGAGCAGATGCAGACGGAACGCTTCGGAGCGCGTCCGCAGCTTCCAGGCGGCAAAGGCGGCGAGTGGGATGCCGATCAGCATAAATACTAAATGAAAGGGAGACCAGACTGCGGGCGGCGTCATAGACCAGGCAGTTAAGGTAAGGAGATGGGAAATCATAAAAAGCCTTCTTTCGTAATAAAACCTAAGGAATGGTTCCGTATCTTGTGAATCAGGTGCGATTTCTTTGTTCCATGGGAAATTGTGTCCTATGAAACAAAAAACGCGAAGCCGATGCCCAGTACAGAGAAAACGGTACAGAATAGTTATAGTACGAAATATTAGATTTGCCAAGAATTAACAACCAGATCTGTGCGTAATAAGACGATGGGAGATTTACATATTTGCAATTTTTTTCTTTCCAAAGCTGCAAGTTGACAAGCGCTGCCAATTTCCTATATTCTGTAGATATAAGAATCGAGTAAATGATACGGGAGATATACCATGAACCAAAATGAAACTCAATGGGATAGATTCCTGAAAATCCGAACAAGCGGCAGAGACGATTCGCATGCGGATCAATACCGATACCCATACGAACCGACGGCATACGTGGTCCTGGAACGGTTGGCGAACAGCGGATTAATCCGTAAGAATAATACCTTATTGGACTATGGGACCGGCAAGGGAAGAGTCTGTTTTTATTTGTCCTATCAGACAAGGTGTAAAACAATCGGAATCGAATACGATGAACGTATTTATCAGGGGGCAACAGAAAATAAGGAGACGGCAGTGTCCGGAAACCGTACTTCCTTTATCTTAAGCAGTGCGGAGAACTATGAGCTTCCTCCAGAAGTGAACCGGTGTTATTTTTTTAATCCATTTTCGTTAGAGATATTGCATTCTGTTCTTGCCAGGATATATGAGTCCTATTACGAAAATCAGAGAGAGATACTGCTGTTTTTTTATTATCCATCGGAGGAATATATCAGTTGTCTGATGACGGAGGAACAGCTAATGTTTTATGATGAGATCGACACATCGGATTTGTTTCCGGGCGAGGACAAAAGAGAACGGATTATGATATTTGAGGTGATTTTATGAAGCTTTTATTTAAACAGCGGTTATTTTCGTGGTTTGACAGTTATGATATTTATGATGAGTTTGGCAATACAGTATATGTGGTAAAAGGCCAGTTATCCTGGGGCCATAAGCTGGTGATATATGATGCAGACGGCAATGAAATTGGAATGGTTGTTCAGCGTGTACTGACATTTCTGCCCAAATTTGAGATATATAAAAACGGCACCTATATCGGATGTCTGAGTAAAGAAATCTCTTTTCTGACACCGCATTACAACATTGATTACAATGGCTGGCATATCGATGGTTCGATTATGGAATGGGATTATAATATCCTCGATCAAAGGGGATATTCGGTTGCCAGTGTCAGCAAAGAGCTGTTCCATATGACGGACACGTATGTTATTCAGGTAAATGAGCCGGAATATGCATTGGATGCATTGATGTTTGTGCTGGCGATCGATGCGGAAAAATGTTCGAGGACGTAAGAAAGGGTGCGTCTGCTTTTTGCTACAAGAGCACCGAGGCATTCTTGAATAATGACAGGACGATATGGTGAACACAAAAAAGAAACGAGCACCCCGCTTAAGCAATAGCTGTACGGTAACAAACCCATTTCTTGATTATATGATCATTGAACAGTATTAAATGTCAACGAAAAAAAGCATAAGAAATTTCAATGAAAAGCCAGCCAAGCTATTCATCGGAAAGACCATAGAAAAGCTAGGTTCAGATACACTGATTACTCTCCGTGCGTCCGGACCTGTTTTTTGTTGCTATCGTTTCTTTCAGTTGCCTTTGCCACGCCTGCTCTTGGGAGATTTCAGCATATCAGATTTACGAAGAATGCCCATGTTCGATATGGAGAATGTACAAGCCGCCTGGGAAGAGCGAGATAAGAAAATGTTGAAAGTTCTACTGCATGGGTATGTGTGGAACCATATAGAAGGTTAGTAAAAACATTCTTGAAATTGTTGATTCGTTACAGGTTGACAGTTACTGTCATCCTTGGTTTGTAATTGCATTTTTGTTAGATATAATTGATTTTATGAATTATCAATTGCATTGCAAAAAGAGTTCAGCATATATGGGCGTGTATCTTGAAAATGACATTTAGTTTTCTAAAGAAACAAATTATGTGAAACGCGTTTTGGCGATTTTTACGAAAATATAAAGATATTTTGTTGAAAAAACCTATTGAAAACAGAATAATAAAAGTGTATTTTATATATAAATCCTCTTGCTTAATACGAGAGGTAATTTTTAAAAGAATTAGTAAGTGCACTGAACTAATTAAGTGAGTAAGGGGTGTAATATGGAGAAGAATGGAAATTTAGGGCATTTAGAATTAATACGAAAAATTAATCGGACATTGATTCTGAATATGGTCAAGGAGAAACAGCCGATTAGCCGTGCACAGATATCAAAGGCATTAAATTTAAGTAAAACAACAGTTAGTGCGATTGTAGATGAATTAATTAAGAAAAAGCTCCTAGTTGAGTATGGAGACTGTATGTCTCCATCAGGGGTTGGACGCCCATCTACTATGTTGGGATTTAATCCAAAATCTGCGTATTGTATTGGCATGGATATTGGCGGAACAAAACTTTTGTTTTTGATAACAGATTTGGTGGGTAATATTGTGTACGAAAAAAAAATACCAACCAAAAATCAGTTTGAGGAATTAGTCCAGATTGTAGAGGAGTCATTAGAAGCAGCAGGAATTAAACGAGAAATGATATTTGGCATGGGAATTGGAGTCCCGGGAACGGTGGATTCAGATGGAACAGTGGTGCGTGCCAAAGCATTATCGTGGAATCAATTTCCTTTGCAAAGTTTAATGAATGAATATTTTTCATTTCCAGTGTATGTCGGAAATGATGTGAATCTGGCAGCATTAGGTGAACGTTGGATAGGTTCAGGTGAACAGACGGATGATATGTTGTTTATTGCATTGGGAACAGGTATTGGCGGAGCATTAGTATGTGGTGGACAGTTGGTATTGGGGGCTCAAGGAAGAGCAGGAGAATTAGGATATTATTTAGAAAGTTCTGATGTGGAAAAAGGGGAAATTAATAAATTAGGACAACAGGGAATTTTAGAAAAAAAATGTTCTGGCTCGGCACTGGATCAAATTGTTGGTTCGGCAGAAGCATTATTTACAGCATATAGCCGAGGAGATGCCTCAGTAATACCGGTAATAGACAAATTTGTTCGTGATTTTTCAGTTGCGATAGCCAATACGATTAGTCTTTTAAATCCAGAGAAGGTTGTAATAGGCGGTGGAGTTTCTGATTCTATGGGATCTGTGATTCAGCGGATTCGAGAGGAGGTTGGCAGGCTTACGCCAATTCAGGCGGATATTTGTTTGGCAAACTTGGGAGGAAAAGCAGGAGCTCTAGGAGCAATTAATTTTGCTTCAAAAAAAATCGAAGAGCAGGACATACAGGTAAAAAAATAAAATAGAGAAAAATACAAGAGTTGGGAGGCATACATAGAATGAAGCAAACCATGAAGAGCTGTATATTGGAACAGCCAGACACAATTAGAAGAGTTTGCCAAAATGCAGAAAAAGTGTGTGATAGTGTGTATTCTATAGTGGGAAAAGGTCCATTTGATAAAATCTATTTAATTGGTTCTGGAACCTCACTTCATACAGCAATTGCGGCTAAATATGCATTTACAAAATGGTTCAATGCAGAGGTTCAGGTGTTTACCCCATTTGATTTTTTGTATTACTATCCACATTATCGACTAGATGAGAAAACGCTGATTTTAGGAATTTCACAGACGGCACGTAGTATTGGGACGATACATTGTTTGGAAAAAGGAAGAGAGTATGGGGCTAGAACCGTTATGGTAACAGCCGAGCCTGATAATCCTGGCGGAAAAAGTGCTGAGGCAATTTTGGATACATGTACAGGAGAAGAACTGGTAGGGGCCAAAACGAAGGGATTTACTTCGACTATAGCAATGTTGTATTTATATGCTGCGGGATTAGCTGGTAAGGAATTAGACATTTCGTTAGTTCCAAAATGGATGGAGCAAAGTTTGAGATGTACATCTGAAGAAATTGAAGATTTTGCGGAGGAGTATAAATCTGCTCCATCTGTGACAATTATCGGAGGTGGTACTTTAACAGCTGCAGCTAAAGAAGGGGCTCTTAAGGTATTAGAAGGAGTGCGAATCCCGGTAGAGGTATATGATGTGGAAGAGTACATGCATGGTCCGTATCATTGTCTTGAAAAGTGGTCATATTTGATTTTTTTGGTAAACGAGGGACCTGGAGTAGAGCGAATAAAGAGAATGATTCAATTTGCTCAGGAGCATTCGGATCACGTGACAGTTATTGGTTACGAGGGCTTTGAAAAAGAGATTGAAATAAAAGGTCGTTTTATCTCGCTTCCAGGAGGAATGGATGAAATTTTAACTCCATTATTTTACATTATTCCATTACAATGGCTGGCTAATGATGTAACAGAAAAGAAAGGACGTCACCCGGAACAATCAAGATACCCAGAATTTCATAAGATGCTAGGAAGTAAATATATGCCGAAAGTAAATTATTACCAGGGATAGAGATAAAGGAGGATGAAAAATGGCTAAATTGAAATTAGGTGTAGATGTAGGAGGAACGTTTACCGATGTAGTCGGAATAAATGAAGATGGTAAGGTGTATTTTGCAAAAACGCCTTCTACACCTGAAGATCAAAGTATAGGTGTTCTGAACGGAATTAGAGCACTTTTAGAAGAGTTGGGAGTAGCACCAGATTGTGTGACGGGTGTTGCACATGGAACGACAGTGGCTACAAATACACTTTTGGAACGAAACGGCGCTGTAACAGCATTAATAACAACAAAAGGATTTAGAGATGTTTTAGATATTGGTCGCCAGAGCAGACCAGAACTTTATGATTTACATGCTAGAAAACCAGCTTCATTAATTCCCCGATATCTTCGTCGGGAGGCAGACGAAAGAATGGATTATACGGGAACTGTATTGGTGCAGTTGGATATGGAGGAATTAAAGAAAACGATTCATGAATTAATGGAAGAGGGAGCGGAATCCATTGCAATCTGTTTTCTTCATTCTTATGCGAATGATGAAAATGAGAAAAAAGCGTTGGAAGTTATTCGTGAAATCGCACCAGATTTTCCAGTGTCTGTATCTAGTGAAATTTTGCCGGAGTTTCGTGAATTTGAACGAATGAATACAACCGTTATGAATGCATATGTTCAGCCAAGAATGCAGAAATATGTATCCCAGTTGCGTAGACGATTAGATGAAAATGGGATTAATTCTCCATTGACTATTATGCAATCTTCTGGAGGTATGATGACCGATCAGATTGCAGCTCAGAAGAGTGTGAATACGTTATTATCTGGTCCGGCTGGAGGTGTTTTGGCTGCCGAATTTCTTTCCAAGATTACGGATTATCATAATATTATTACTGGAGATCTTGGAGGAACGTCATTTGATGTAGGAATTGTGCAGAATGGTTCTATTGGTATCACAGGTGAAGGAGTGATTGAGGGATTTCCGGTAAAATTCCCACATATAGATATTACTACGATTGGAGCAGGAGGAGGCTCTATAGCATGGCTGGATGCTGGCGGAGCGCTTCGGGTTGGTCCTCGCAGTGCAGGAGCAGTACCGGGACCGGTTTGTTATAGCAAAGGAGGAACAGAACCAACAGTAACAGATGCTCATGCTGTGTTAGGTCGTGTGGGTGAAAAATTGCTAGGTGGAAAAATGCACCTGGATGTGGCGGCTGCACGGAAAGCGATAGAAGAAAAATTGGCCGTAAAATTAAATATGACAGTGGAGGAAGTAGCAGAGGGAATTCTTCGTGTAGCGAATTCCAACATGGTCAGAGCAATTAGAGTTATGACGGTAGAAAGAGGAATCGATCCGAGAAAGTTTGTGCTTCTGCCATATGGAGGAGCGGGAGCACTTCATGCGGTTGAACTGGCAAGAACTCTGGATATAGGAACAGTTGTTATTCCTATCGCACCTGGAAACTTTTCTGCTTTTGGATTATTAGTTGCACCAATTAGATATGATGAAGTATGCACGTATCATAAACATGAAAAAGATGTTTCTTTCGACCATATGGAAGAAAAATTTGAAAAATTAGAGGCTGAAGCAAGAAAAGAAATGGCTCGAGATGGCGTATCAGAGAGTAGCGTAAGTTTTGAGAGAAAAATAGATATCCGTTATTTTGGTCAGGCCTACGAATTAACGATTTCGGTACCCAATAGCCCGGTGAATCAGCTGGTTTGGGATAAGCTTGTGAATGATTTCAGTGATGCACATGAGCGTTCTTATGGATTTAAGAAGAATGATCCCATGGAGTTGGTTAGTTTGCGTCTTTCTGTAGTTGGGGAAATGGACAAAAGTAACTTGTATTCAAAAGGAGAAATTAGCAAGGAACTTCCAAAACCAGAAGAAATTCGAAAAGCTTATTTTATGGGAGAGTGGCTGGATACAGCCGTATATAAACGAGATGCTTTAAAAGCAGGTAACAGCTTTATCGGTCCGGCAATCATAGAGGAAACAGGAGCTACGTCCGTAGTAGGGCCTGGCGATAAGGTGACAGTAGATGAGAGAATGAATTTGGTTGTGAAGATTGCAAATCATGAGACTGGGAAGATGGAAGCATTAGAAGAGAACTAAAAGGAGGAATGAAAAGATGGATGCAATCACATTGGAAGTTATGCGAAATCGTTTTTTTGCAATTACAGAAGAGATGGGAGCAGCATTAATTCGGACAGCCTATTCCACAAATATTAAAGATAGAAGAGATTGTTCGTGTGCGTTATTTGATGTAAATGGAGAGACGATTGCACAGGCAGAGCATATACCTGTTCATTCAGGAGTGTTGCCTTGGGGAGTAAAGGGAGCTTTAAAGCATATTAACAAAAAAGAACTGAAACCTGGAGATGCTATCATGCACAATGATCCATTCATTGGTGGAACTCATTTGCCAGATATTATTATCTTTTCTCCGATCTTTTTTAAAGGAGAGCTAGTAGCTTTTGTAGGAAATCTGGCGCATCATGTAGATGTGGGAGGAAAGGTTCCGGGTTCGTTAACACCAGATGCAACGGAAATTTTCCATGAAGGGATTTGCTTCCCACCAGTAAAGATAAAAAAAGAAGGAAAAGTAGATCCTGAGATTTTTGCTATGTTTCGCTCTAATATCCGAACAAAATACGAAAGTAGCGGAGATTTGATGGCTCAGATTGCAGCAAATAATGTAGGAGAAAAGCGGTTTGAGGAATTATGTGATGAGATGGGCGTAGAAGTAGTTCTTGAGGCAATTGCAGAGTTAGAGAACTACTGTGACCGGCGAATGGGAGCAGAGTTAGAAAAACTTCCGAAAGGGACATTTGAATTTGAGGATTTCTTAGAGGGAGATGGAATTACGACAACAGAGCCATTAAAAATCAAGGTAACAATTACTACAGGAGGTCCACATATTAAAATTGATTTTACGGGAACATGCCCTCAGGTAAGAGGACCTTTGAATTGTGTTCGTCCGATGGCGTTGGCTTGCATTTATTATGTTGTTCGAGCAGTGACGGATCCCACGATTCCACCGAATTCTGGAACATATCGCCGCTTTGAGGTTATAACACCGGAAGGTTCCTTGGTAAATGCGGTATATCCAGCAGCTACCGGTTCTGGAAATTCTATTACGTGTCAGCGTTTGGTAGATGTACTGCTTGGTGCACTGGCTCAAGTGGTTCCAGAAAAAGTATGTGCGGCTGCTTGTGGATCTATGAATGGAATTCAGCTGGGTGGTTATAATCCAGAAACACATTCGTTCTTTGCTAATGGTGAAACTGTTGGAGGAGGATATGGTGGAATGTGCGATCAAGATGGAACCAGTGGAGTTAATACGCATATGACTAATACCAGAAATACACCAGTAGAAGTTCTTGAAAGAATCATGCCGGTTAAGGTAATACGATATGGTTTAGCTCCAAATTCTGAAGGACCTGGTAAGCACAGGGGTGGATTTGGAATTGAGCGAGTCCTGGAATTCCAGACAGATGAGGTGGACTGCTTTATTGCCTCTGATCGTGTTAATACGGCACCGTGGGGATTGAATGGTGGAAAAGCAGCATTAGGAGCTCGTTTTACAGTAAATAGAGCTGATGGAACGGAAGAACATTTGCCTTCGAAAGCAAGGGTGCGTTTTTATAAGAAAGATAGACTCTATATTCAGACAAGTGGCGGCGGAGGTTGGGGTAATCCGCTTGAGAGAGATAAAAAAGCATTAAAGTGTGATGTGAAAGATGGCTTGATCAGCCAGGAACGAGCAGAAAAAGAATATGGTGGATGTTGAAAAAGGAGGAGTACAATGAAAAAATTAATTGCAACGACAATGGCAGCAATGATGGCATTAACTATAGTTGGATGTGGAGGTAATAATACAGTTGCACTGCAGAGCGATAAAGCGGAAGAAACTACGAAAGCAGATTCAGATGCAACTCATCTTGTTTTGACAACATCAGCGTTAGATCCAGAGGTTGCCCCGGATTATAATCCCTGGGCTGATGGACTACTGAAATTTAAAGAAGAGGTGGAGAAAAATAGTAATGGCCGTTATGTAGTAGATATTTATTGGTATTCCAGTTATGCCAGCGATGCGGAATCCTTTCAGATGATTCAGGATGGGGAGACGGATTTTAACTTTGGTGCCGGAATGTCTAATGTAGATAAGAGATTTGCATGGCAAAGAATTCCATTTTTATTACCTGATTTAGACACAGTGAGGGAAAAGCTTGCTAATCCGAATGCAGAAGGATTTGCTATTAATACAAAGCTTTATGAAGAAAATGGAATTAAACTTTTGGCACAAAACAGTGGCTTACAGCGCCACATCTTTTCGACAGATAAATTGATTAAAGTGCCGAAGGATCTGGCGAATGAAACGTTTCGAACATATGAAGATGCTATTGTTAACGAATTTTATGGCGGTTTGGGAAATATCGCAATTATGCCATACGGAGAGTTATATACATCGCTGCAGAATGGTTTGATTACGGCTACGGATCAGCAGATACCTTCATATATTATTGAAAATTATTATGAAGTAGCACCATTTTATTCATATGTTGGAGCTCAGTGGACTTCGTATAGTTTGATGATGAATTTAGATAAGTTTAATCAGTATAGTGAAGAGGATCAAAAGATATTTGTAGATGCTGCCTGGGCGTGTTCAGAGGCTGAATATGAATCTTATAAAGATATGAAAGCAGACGCAGAAAAATTCTTTGATGAAAAAGGAATTACATATTATCAGCCAACAGATGAGGAATTGAATCAATGGAAAGAGTATGCGGCTTCTCTGTCGGATAAGTGGAGAGAACTGATTGGAGAAGAATTATACAATCAGGTATCTGAGCTGTTTAATTATTAATGGTATGGGGGATGCTGCAAGTGGATTGATATCTATGTTTGTAGTATCCCCTGCTTTTTTATTTACCGTTAAAGAGAGGAGGAACGTGGTGAAATTTTTAAAAAAATTAGATCATATAGTTGAATTTGTGGTTGGAAATTTAGCGGGTATTTTGTTGATTGTGATGATGATTATGGTTAATCTGACAATCTTCAGTCGTTGGGTATTTAATATTAATATGCACGGCTATGAGGAATTGCCAACAATTCTATTTATTGTATTTGTATGGCTTGGAGTAATACTGGTTGTGCGTGATGACAATATGCTAAAAGTCGATTTCTTCTTGAATCTGTGTAAGACGGAAAAGTCAAAAGAAGCACTTCATTTGTTTAGTTTGATTATTTCTACTATAATATGTGGATTATTTATGCCATTAACATTTAATTTAATGATGACACATATTGAACGTAATACGGTGTCTCCGGCTGTTGGATTTAGCATGTGGTGGGTATATGCTTCTGTATTTTTAGGAGCTTTGGGGATGATGGTTTATTATGTGGTGAATGTTTGTAAATCTATAAGGAGGTTACGCACATTATGATATTTGGAATAGCTGCAGTATTAATTTTACTCATGATTTTTTCCGGCGTTGCAGTTCCGTTAGCATTTTTGGGCGGCTCCTTTTTTGTGGCATATATGGGGCTTGGAAGTACAGGAACGTTTGCAACGAATGCGTTTTACATTTTGAACTCTATTTCTATGTTGGCGATTCCGCTTTTTATAGTAGGAGGTTCTTTGATTGAGCGAAGCGGAATTGCAAATGTGCTGATTCGGGTAGCGGATAAGATGCTACATAATGTAAAGGGAGGATTGACGGCCACAATTCCAGTAGTTTCCTGCTTTTTTGGAGCCCTTTGCGGTTCAGCATTGGCAACGGCTAATACACTGTCAACAGCTATGGTGCCAGAATTGGAAAAGAAAGGATATGATAAAGCATATTTAGCGGCATTAATTGCAGCTTCCAGTCCTTTTGGCTTTATGATTCCACCAAATGTAAATGCTATTATCTTTGCATCCGTGTCCTCGGCATCGGTTGGTGCTTTATTTATGGCTACGATTGTGCCGGGATTAATATGGGCAGGGCTCTATTTGATCATTAATCGGATTATTTATATAAAATATTATCATCCAGAATATGCGGGTAAAACAGTTGCATCCGTTTCTGCATGTACTGAAGATAATGAGCCTAAAGAAGAATCAGAAAAAAATGCGCGTGAGACTATAAGCCGGAATAGATTTTTTTTAGAGCTTGTTGTAGCAGTTTTAATGCCGGTAATTGTGTTAGGGGGTATCTATGGCGGCATTTTTACAGCGACAGAAGCAGGTGCAATTACCTGTTTATATGGAGCGATCATGGGAGTGGTAGTTTATAAAAAGCTTTCTCTGGTTCAATTGATGGGCGTTTTTTCTAAGGGAGTCAAGGATGTTTCGGCATTGGTTATAATGTTTCCAATGACTTTGATTTTCAGTCGCTTGATGACACTTAACCATATTCCTGAGTTGGTGGCAGAGTTAATGTTGGGAATTACCAATAATCGTATTGGTCTTATCCTGTTAATAGATCTTCTGCTGTTTTTTATAGGTTTTTTCTTGGATGGAAATGTTATTATTTTGACGCTGGTGCCGCTTCTTACACCGATTGCTACTGCATGTGGGATTGATACAATTCAGTTAGCAGTAATCGTTTTTGTTTCGATCGGTATTGGCTCAATTACACCGCCAATGGCTACTTGTCTGATGGCATGTTCCAGAGTTTGTGATGTTCCGATTCATAAACTTATTAAACCTATTCTTCCATTTTTGCTTTTTGGTGCATTACCTATTTTGCTGCTGGTATCGTTTGTTCCTGTCGTATCAACCTGGTTGCCGGGCTTGTTTTATAGTTTCTAGTCAACGCTATTATAACGAATGGATTGCTTTTATGAGTTTTTTTAGCTGAGGCGCTGAACTATCAAGGTGTTGTCAAGTGATTGTTGAGTTATTGGTAGAAAAAAGAAAATTTTTTTCAAAGAAATTCTCTAAGTAAATGATATTGCCTGTGGAGAGAACGTGAAATTTGAAAACAGGAAACACAGAAAAAACAAAAATTTGGATTATTGAAAAAAATATATATCCAGTCTTTGGCAGTTGAGTGAAAATAAAATCGCTGTAACCCTTGTATTTGCTGGGGTGCAGCGATTTTTGTTGCTGTTGCAGACTATAGTATTTTTTCTTCCTTGTCCATTTTTGGAATTGTTCTCATTTTACTGTTCGTTATGAAGTGATAATCCGTTCGGAAACCGGAAACATTCTTCGAGCTGTCATCTGCTTTCATTTACTTTCAAAATTTCACTAACCTGATTATGCAACTATTAAACTCCCGTGCCAAGAATTAACAACCAGATCTGTCCGTAACTGGAACCGTACAAATTGGAAAAGAATGCATAATCATACAAAACCCTGTAAAAAACAGGAATTCAGGCTTGATTATTTATAAAAATGCGGTATAATGTATTCCTAGATACAGTAATAAAAGTAAGAATATTCGTATTTACTGCATAAAAATACAAAAGCAGCGAATAGAAATGAGGAGGAATTTATTATGAAAAAGAAATTAGCAGCAATCGCTATGGCAACTGCTATGGCAGCATCGTTAGCAGCATGCTCTTCCAAACCGGCAGAGACAACCGCAGCCGCAGAGGAGAATGAGGAGACAACCGCAGAGGCAGCAGAGGGCAGCGAGGCAGCAGAAGCTGGCGACAGCGCATTTGCAGGAAAGACTCTGGTTATGTCCACCAACGCTGAGTTCGCACCGTATGAGTACCACGATGGAAATGATATCGTAGGTATCGACGTAGATATTGCAAACGCTATCTGCGAGGATATGGGAGCATCTCTGGAAATCACCGACGTAGCATTCGATTCTATCATCCCGGAGGTTCAGTCCGGCAAAGCTGATTTCGCAGCAGCAGGTATGACTGTTACCGAGGATCGTCAGACCCAGGTGGATTTCTCTGACACTTACGCAATCGGCGTTCAGTCTGTTATCGTAACAGAGGACAGCGACATCGCATCCCTGGATGATTTAAAGGGCAAGCAGATCGGCGTTCAGCAGGGTACCACCGGCGACCTGTACTCCACCGATGATTTCGGCGAGGAGAGCGTACAGAGATTTTCCAAGGGCGCCGATGCAGTACAGGCGCTGTCCACTGGCAAGATCGATGCAGTTATCATTGACAACAAACCGGCACAGGTATTTGTAGACGAGAATGAAGGCTTAAAGCTTCTGGAAACACCGTATGCAGAAGAAGAGTACGCAATCGCAGTTAAGAAGGGCAATACAGAGCTTCTGGACGCTATCAACGCATCCATCGCAAACCTGAAAGAGTCTGGAAAACTGGACGAGATCGTTGAAAAATACATTACCGCTGAGTAATATAAAAGAGAATTGAAATGAATCGTCAGATGGATGGATTCAGGTGATCCGGAAAACACCCAGAGTGCTTCCGGTATCTGACGGAACGGAAAAAGGTTGCTGCAGAATGGCGAAAACACGGTTCGGCGGCAGCCCTTTTTCAAGTCTATATCACCTTACAAGGAGGAAAACAGATTGGAGAAACTCAAGCAGGCCTTATATTTAAACCTGATCAAGGATGACAGGTGGCAGTATCTGACAGGGGGCCTGAAAAATACCCTGATCATCACGTTATTTGCGACCCTGATCGGCATTGCCCTTGGTCTGCTGATTGCGATTGTTCGTGCAACTCACGACAAAACTGGAAAAATGAAATTTTTAAATGGTGTCTGCCAGGTATATCTGACGGTCATCCGGGGAACGCCGGTTGTCATCCAGCTGATGATTTTCTACTACTGTATTTTTGTATCGCGTGTATTTGCTGGCGTCTTTGTCGGTGTGATCGCGTTTGGTCTTAACTCGGCAGCGTATGTAGCGGAGATCTTCCGTTCCGGTATCATGTCGATCGACGAGGGACAGATGGAGGCAGGTCGAAGCCTTGGTTTTAACTATGTGCAGACGATGCGCTATATCATTATGCCGCAGGCATTTAAAAACGTACTTCCGGCACTTTGCAATGAGTTTGTTGTTCTTCTGAAAGAGACTTCGGTAGCCGGTTACGTGGCGGTGCAGGATCTGACGAAGGGCGGCGATATCATCCGTTCCAGAACGTATGACGCGTGGACACCGCTTCTGATAGTGGCTGCTGTTTATCTGGCGCTGACGATGATCTTCAACCACTTTGCACAGAATCTGGAAAGGAGCCTGAGAAAGAATGAACGATAAAGTACAAAACGGAGAAGTGATAATTGACATCAAGGATCTTTCCAAGGCATTCGGTGATTTAAAGGTCCTGACTAATATTTCTACCCAGATACGCAAGGGGGATGTTGTCTGTGTGATCGGACCATCCGGTTCCGGTAAATCCACATTTCTGCGCTGCATGAACCTGCTGGAAACCCCGACCGGCGGACACATCTATTTTGAGGGAACGGATATCACGGATCCGAAGACAAGCATTGATAAACTTCGTCAGAAAATGGGAATGGTATTCCAGCAGTTCAACCTGTTCCCGCACATGACGATTCTTGATAATATGACGCTGGCACCGATGAAACTGCTCGGACGCCCAAAGGACGAGGCAGAGACGGAGGCACTGAAGCTTCTGGAACGCGTCGGATTAAAGGAAAAAGCATCCGCCTATCCGGGACAGCTCTCTGGCGGTCAGAAACAGCGTGTGGCGATCGTCCGCGCCCTGGCGATGCATCCGGATGTGATGCTCTTTGACGAGCCAACCTCCGCGCTTGACCCGGAGATGGTAGGTGAGGTATTAAATGTAATGCGCCAGCTTGCCGAGGAGCACATGACGATGGTCGTGGTTACCCATGAGATGGGCTTCGCCCGCGAGGTGGCAACCCGCGTCATGTTCATGGAGGGCGGCAACTTCATCGAAGAAAACGAACCGAAGGAGTTTTTCGAGCATCCAAAGAGCGAAAGATTGAAGGCATTTTTGAGTAAGGTGCTGTAAGGAAATTTAATATTAGGAAAAGTCCGGTAGGGAGAGAATGTCATAGCACATTTTCTTTCTGCCGGGCTTTTTTTATGCCTGTAATATCTTTATGCGTTTTCTATTATCCATCTGGTTCTTCTAACTTCCGTTTTGAAAAATGTTTATTTGGAAAGAAAAGTTGTTAAAAAAATTGCAAATATATAAAACCAAATGAAATCTCCCATCGTCTTATTAGTAGAACAGCAGAAAAGGAGGAAGATTCTGAAAAGAAGGCGGAACAGAATGTTGAGACAAAGCTGGACAGTGGGAAGCAGGAGAAAAAAGAGAATGCGGTAGAACGGTCGGGTGAAAACATTAGAACCGATAGCGCTGAGGAAGCACTTCCATATGAGCTCGTGATTGTGGAGGCAGAGAAAAAATAAATCTATAATAAAGGGGAAAGAATTGTGGAAAATGGCAGTTCTTTCCCCTTTTATGGTTTTCACACGCCTGTGCCTACCACGTCACCACCCGGTCAATCACTGTCTGCTGTTCCTGACTCGATTTCATCAGGTAAATCCGGGTTGTCTCGATGCTGTCGTGTCCTAACAGATCCGCCAGCAGGGAAATGTCATTGAACCGTTTCAAAAAATTGATGGCGTAGCGGTGCCGGAAAGAATGCGGGTACATTGTTGCCGGATTGATGCGGTAGCGCTTTGCGATATTTTTTAACTGCATCTCGATGGCGCGTGCGGAGATGCAGGTGCGGCGGCGGGTCAGGAAGAGAAAGCCGCTGTCGATGCCGCGAGAGGCAAAGTAGGGGATTGCTTCCCCGCAGAGGGAGCGGGGGAAGAACAATCGCCGTATCTTGCCGCCTTTGGAGTAGAGATCGAGATAGCCAAGCTGCAGATCCTCCATTTTGATCTGGCGCAGTTCACTGACGCGCGCGCCGGTGGAGGCGAGAAAACGCACGATGAAATACCAGAAGTAATTTTCATCCTTTTTTAGCCGCCGTTTGAGCCGGTCATAATCTTTCTGGGAGATCACTGTATCAAGGTAGGTGTGCTTCTGCTCCCGGATGGGGCGCAGGCGGTAGTGACCCGTGGGAGTGATGCGGAGTGAATCTGTGGGGGCGGATATGGGGGATTGAAAATTCGCCTTTTCATTATCCAACAATCCTCTGTTTTGCATAAAATCCAGAAACCGGTTCATCCCCAGAATCCGCGTATTCACTGTCGATGGCTTATAACATTCCAGCAGCCAGCGCCGGTACGACTGCAGGTGCTCGACTGAAAGGCTGTTATAATGCGAAAAAAACAGCCGGACGGAACAGCTGTAGACCCGGATGGTGATGGCGGCGTGCCCCTGTTTTTCAAGGTAAATGCCAAAGTCGGAAATAAGTGTTTCAAAATTCATATGTGCTTCATTTCCTCCTCTCTACCAGGTGACTACCCGGTTGACAATCTCATACTGCTCGCTGCTGGAACGACGCAGGTAAATCCGGGTTGTTTCGAGATTTTTGTGTCCAAGCAGATCGGAGAGCAGGGAAATATCGCCGCATTTTTCGATAAAACTCTTGGCAAACCGGTGGCGGAATGCATGCGGATGTACCATTTCCGGTGTCATGTGGTAGGAGAGGGCGATGGTTTTGAGCTGGCTGCGGATGCCGCCTGGAGAGATGGGGGAATCGAAGCGGTTGAGGAAGATGGGACCGTGGGATTTGTGGAGAAAGGAAAGCCATTTGAGGGTATCGGTTCGGAGTGACTGTGGGATGTAGATGCGCCGGACTTTATTTCCTTTGGAATAGATGTCCTTATAGCCGGAGAAAATATCTTCTGCCTGGAACTGAATCACCTCGCTGACCCGGACGCCGGTTGCCGCCATGAAACGGATGAGAAAATAGTAAGTGTACCGTTCATCCCGAAGCAGGCAGCGTTTCAGGTATTCATAATCCGCCTCGCTGATCATGTGATCCAGATATGTTTTCTGCTGGATTTTTACCATGGGAAGATGCCCGGGATAGAGCTTTTTAAAATCCAGGTAGGCATTCAAAGCCCGGATCCGCTGGTTGATGGTCTGCGGCTTGTAGTGCTCGAGCAGAAAGATTTTGTATAGCTTTAAATTGGGGTAGGTAATGTCACGGTAATAGGTAAAATACTGCCGTACCGCATAAGTGTAAGCGCGGAGTGTCTCATCGGCAAGGTTGCGCGTGAGCAGGTAGCGGGCAAATTCGTCCGCGGCCTTTTGGGCTCTTGCAGGTGTGGCAGCACGCGTTTGACCGGAAAGGCGTGGAATGGCAGCAGAAGTTTGCCTGGATGAGAGGGGGAGAGTGTGCTTGCTATGAGTAGCGTGTGGAAAAATATGATTTTCTATCATTTGTGGCATAATATGTAGGAACCTTCTTTCTGTATCATTGAGAAACGTCCATTGGCACAGAAAGAAAACTCTGCCGAGGTGTGGAACACACCGGAACGGATGAAAGGATGAAATGGCAGAGAAATCAATCCGGAATGCTGCTGGACGTTACAAAAGTCAATTATACAGGATTTAAAAGAAAGCGGAGAAAAAAGTGTCTCCGGTGTCTTTATCATATGGATACATTCTTCGCAGGTTCATCGGTTTCACAGTTGAATTTCTTCATTAATTCCATCAGGCGGCACAGGCACTCGTCCATCGATGCCAGTTCTTCCGGGGTGTAAGAGCGCAGCCCAAACAGGGTGGAAGACAGCATTTCCTGCTTCATCTGGTTCATCATCTCACGGCCGGAATCGCAGATGCGGATGTAGACGCGGCGGCGGTTGGCTGTATCATGGATCCGCTCGACCAGACCGCGTTCCTCAAGAACCTTGATCATATGGGAGAGCTGCTGCTTTGTGATACTCAGCTTGTCCGCCAGCTCAGACATGGTATAGTCCTGATCTGCCCAGCTGTCGAGCGCGATCAGGGCAAAAAATGGAAGCGAGTTGACTTTCATATCATGGCTTGGCTGGTAGTGGCATTTCGCCAGGGAGAGAAAGCCGAGTGCAAACTCCAGGAAGTGGATACCGGTGTTTTTTAAAAGATTTGAATTTTTTTTGCCTGGATTCATAGGAAAACCTCCAAATTTAAATATCAAAGTAATAAAATGCGGTCCATTTCACAAACATAAATTGCAAACAAGGAAACATCAATTTACTTGTACTCTAGCACATCCAGACAAAAAGGTCAACAAATATAAAAAGTAAATAAATATTTACTATTATGGATTGACAAATAACAAAGAATGCTGTATATGTTAATGTATCACGAAACGATGTGACAGAAACACAGAAACCATCTGTCACAGACTCACAATAAGGAGAACAATCTATGGTAGAGAACACGAACGGCGGCGGAAAGCAGCCGCCCAGAAAATCATTTTTATATTATTATGGATTGGTTATGCTGATTGTCATGCTGTTAAATATTTTCCTCTTTCCATCTATGATGGATCGGACGCAGCAGGTGCGGTTTGACCAGTTCAGCGATCAGTTGAAGGAAGATAATGTCGATGAAGTGTATGTGACGACGAACAATGAGATCGTTTATACGCTAAAAAATGACAATAAAAACACAGCGTGGAATGTCACCTATAAAACCGGCGAGATTCCGGGTGTCAACCTGTATGATCTGCTGGATGGTAAGGATGTGAAATACAGTGCGGAGATCAACACACAGGCGTCACCGCTGCTGAATTTCCTGCTGACCTGGATCCTGCCGCTGGTTCTCTTTGTGGGAATCGGACAGCTCATGGGACGTTCGTTGATGAAACGGATGGGTGGCGGACCTGGCAACGCAATGACGTTTGGCAAGTCGAATGCGAAGATTTATGCAGAATCCGAGACGGGTATCACATTTGCAGATGTGGCTGGCGAGGAAGAGGCGAAGGATGCATTAAAAGAGATTGTCGATTTCCTGCATAAGCCGGAAAAATACTCGGAGATCGGTGCGGTGCTGCCGAAGGGCGCCCTGTTAGTCGGACCTCCAGGAACCGGTAAAACGATGCTGGCGAAGGCCGTTGCCGGGGAAGCACACGTTCCGTTCTTCTCGATCTCCGGTTCGGAATTTGTTGAGATGTTTGTCGGCATGGGTGCGGCGAAGGTGCGTGATTTATTTAAACAGGCCAATGAAAAAGCGCCGTGTATCGTATTTATCGACGAGATCGATACGATTGGTAAGAAGCGTGACGGCGCCGGCATGGGCGGCAATGACGAGCGCGAGCAGACGCTGAACCAGCTTCTGACTGAGATGGATGGTTTTGACGGCAAGAAGGGTGTTGTCATTCTGGCGGCGACCAACCGTCCGGAATCCCTCGATCCGGCGTTGCTTCGTCCGGGACGTTTTGACCGCCGGATTCCGGTAGAGCTGCCGGATCTGAAAGGCCGTGAGGCAATTCTGAAAGTCCATGGCAAAAAGGTTAAAGTGGATGAGAGTGTGGATTACAATGAGATCGCCCGTGCCACCAACGGTGCGAGCGGCGCGGAGCTGGCAAATATTGTCAATGAGGCGGCGCTGCGGGCAGTCCGGATGGGACGAAAGACCGTGTCCCAGCAGGATCTGGAAGAGAGTGTCGAGACGGTTATTGCCGGATATCAGAAGAAGGATGCCGGTGTTTCCGGGGATGAGAAGAAGATTGTCTCCTACCATGAGATCGGTCATGCGCTGGTAGCGGCGCTGCAGACGCACTCGGCTCCGGTCCACAAGATCACGATTGTGCCGCGAACCTCCGGGGCACTCGGATATACGATGCAGGTGGAGGCGGATCAGCGCTTCCTGATGAGCAGGGAAGAGGCGTTCAACAAGATCGTGACACTGACCGGCGGCCGTGCGGCGGAGGAGCTGATCTTCCATTCTATCACGACAGGGGCTTCGAATGATATCGAACAGGCAACCAAGATCGCCCGTGCGATGGTGACGCGTTACGGCATGAGTGACCATTTCGGCATGGTAGCGCTCGAGACGGTCAACAACGCCTACTTAGGCGGCGATACTTCCCTGGCTTGTTCGGCAGAGACGGCGGCGAGGGTCGATGAGGAAGTGATTGCGCTGGTAAAGAGCGCGTATGAGAAAGCGAAAGCTATTCTTTCCGGGCATGAGGATAAGCTTCATGAGCTGGCAGACTATCTTCTGGATAAGGAGACGATCACCGGTGAGGAGTTTATGAAGATTCTGGAAGAGAAGAAAGAAGATGGCGAGGCAGAGGCTTAAAACAGAGCCGTGTATTATAAGGTGGACGGTTACGTGTTTGCCGAAGTTATAAGAGAAATCAGTTACAGTGAGCTGAGCAGGTATCAGGCATTTTGAAAGGAAATGTCTGGTGCCTGTTTTTGTGTTGTCTGCGTCGAAAAAAGATGCTGGCAGCTGATTCCTCCGGTGTTCCCTTCCTGCATATCGGGGGATTACAGGAGAGAAAAAGAAATAAGTAAAACTTATGAAAAGAGATTAATAAATATCACAGTAAAAATCAGGCAAATTCCTTGAAAATCGTCTGTAAATATGCAATAATATCTCCTGTATCGATCTAAATTTTCGGGAATGCGGTTTTATTTTCGGATTTCAGGTTCTGCGAGGGAATTCTGACAAACGATGAGAAAGGGAGAGAACCGCATTCGCAGGCATTCTTAGGAGGAAATGTTATGAGAAAAGTAGTAAGCGTGTTACTGAGCGCTGCCATGGCGCTGTCCCTGTGTGCAGGCTGTTCTTCTTCGTCTTCTGATACAGCAGATACGAAGGCAGCGGAGGAAAAGGGAGCTGACGCGGCAGACACAGAAGCAGGCGAGGCAGCAGAGGGCGTGATGCCGGCAGTTGCTAAAGAGGATCTGAAGGTCGGAGTGATTCATATTGGAAATCCGGCGGATGGTTCCGGTTACAGCTATACGCATGATCAGGGTATCGTAGCGATGCAGAAAGCCGTTGGTCTGGAGGATGATCAGATTATCCGCAAGAACAACGTAGCGGACGATGATCAGACTGCCATCGAGACAGCAATGCGCGAGTGTGTCGAGGAAGGATGCCAGATTATCTTCGCGACAAGCTGGGGCTACATGGATGCATGCGAGGCACTGGCAGAAGAATATCCGGACGTTATCTTCTCCCATGCAACCGGCTACAAATCCAACGGTGTGAACTTTAACAATTATTTTGGACGGATTTATCAGTCCCGTTACCTCACTGGTATCGCGGCTGGTTTAAAGACAGAGAGCAATAAGATCGGTTATGTCGGCGCCTGGGGCAAGGACAATGCCGAGGTTACCGGCGGATGTGACGCATTTGCAATGGGTGTATATTCTGTAAACCCGGATGCAACCGTTTACATCAAGACCACCAACAGCTGGTACGATCCGGAAGGTGAGAAACAGGCAGCCGTAGCCCTGATCAACGAGGGCTGTGATGTCATTGGACAGCACTGCGATACACCGAACCCGCAGCTGGCAGCTGAGGAAGCTGGCGTATTTGGTGTTGGTTACAACTCTGATATGAGCAAGGATGCTCCGAAGGCAGTTCTGACCTCCACCGTTTGGAACTGGGGCGCTTACTATACCAAAGCTGTACAGGATCTGATTGATGGTACATGGACAGGCGAGAACTACTTCGGCGGTCTGGAGGAAGGTCTGGTAGACATTTCCCCGTTATCTGACCTGTGCGTAGATGGTACGCAGGAGAAGATCGATGAGGCACGTGCGAAGATCGAGTCTGGCGACTGGGATGTATTTGATGGCGTGATCGAGTGCAACGACGGAACCACCGTTGGCACCGAGGGCGAGCATATGTCTGATGCAGATATCACAGGCAATATCCACTGGTACTTCAAGAACATCGTAGAGAAATAATCACGGAATTATATACCTGGAAGCGATGCTGAAACAGGTTCGGAAACGCTTCCGGGTGTTGCAGATTTCAAGAGTATATAACAGATAAAAGGAGGCAGCTTCAAATGGATCCACTTTCATTTGCGGCACCTCTTTTTTCTTTTTTAGGAAATTGATAAAAAATTGGTTAAATATTCATTTGAGGTGACGATATGACAGAACAGTATGCCATTGAGTGTAGGCAGATCACGAAAGCATTCGGAAGCGTCGTGGCGAACGATAAGATTGATCTGACCGTCCGGTACGGCGAGATTATGGCACTTTTGGGAGAAAATGGTTCCGGTAAGACAACGCTCATGAACATGCTTTCCGGTATCTACCACCCAGATGCCGGTTCGATTCTGGTTGGAGGAAAAGAAGTCTCCATAAATTCGCCGGTAGATTCGAGAAATTTAGGAATAGGTATGATTCATCAGCATTTCAAACTGGTGGATGTGTTCAGTGCGATGGATAATATCGTGCTGGGAACCAAGGGAAAACGGCTGGGAAGAAAGGCGTTGCGGGAAAAAATTGAAGCGCTTGGACAGTCATTTGGACTTGAAATTGAACCGGAGAAAAAGGTCTACGACATGTCGGTCAGCGAGAAGCAGACGGTCGAGATCCTGAAGGTATTATATAGAGGCGCCCAGATCCTGATTCTGGACGAGCCGACGGCAGTCCTGACGCCGCAGGAGACGGAGCGGCTGTTTAAAATCCTGCGCCGGATGCGGGAACAGGGCTGTGCGATTATTATTATTACCCATAAATTAAATGAGGTCCTTTCTATCAGTGACCGTGTCACGATTCTGCGAAAAGGAAAGAGCATCGAGACGGTGGAAACTGCCGGATGTGATGAGAAGAAACTTACGGAGCTTATGGTTGGACGACCAATCAGCCTGAATATCGAGCGCCCGGAGATGGAGAAGAGAGAGACTATTTTGAAGATTGTCGATCTGACCGTCGATAAGAGTGACGGCGGCGTGGCGCTGGATGATATTTCTTTTGAGATTAAAACAGGCGAGATTCTGGGCGTTGCCGGTGTTGCCGGAAGCGGCCAGAAAGAACTCTGCGAGACGCTGACCGGGTTGATGGACGCGAAAAAGGGCGCTATTTTGTACCGTAAGGAAAATATCATCGGTAAGACTCCGGCGGAGATCATCCGCCTCGGAATCAGCATGAGTTTCGTGCCGGAGGATCGTCTCGGCATGGGACTGGTTGCTTCAATGGGTATGGTTGATAATATGCTGCTCAAGTCCTATTCGGAAGGGAAAGGATTGTTTGTAGACCGGAAACCGGCGAGGGAGATGGCAGAACGCCTGATCGGAGAACTGGGAATCGTGACGCCGGGCGTTGATACGCCGGTGCGTATGATGTCGGGGGGAAATGTCCAGAAGGTACTTTTGGGACGTGAGATTGAGTCGAGCCCGCAGGTGCTGATCACGGCTTACCCGGTGCGAGGGCTTGATATTAATTCTTCCTATCTGATTTACGACCTCCTGAACCAGCAGAAGAAAAAGGGCGTGGCGGTTGTCTATATCGGTGAGGATCTGGATGTGCTTCTGGAGCTTTCAGACCGGATCATGGTACTCTGCCATGGAAAGATCACGGGTATCGTGGATGCGAAGAAGCTCACGAAAGAACAGCTGGGACTGATGATGACCGGTACCGAGGCGGGCGAGCTGGGGCTGGATAAGAGTATGGCATCCGAAAAGAAGGAGGAACAGGCATGAAAGAACCGTGGATCCGCGTTGTAAAAAAGGCGGAACTTGGAAAAAGAGAAACATTGATCCTCCGTCTGGAGGCGATCGTGCTGGCTCTGGTGGCAGGCGGATTCTTTATCCTGCTGATTGGGCAGAATCCATTTGTCATTTATCAGACGATTGTAACCGGAGCGCTGCGAAGCGAGATGGCGATACAGGCGACGGTCAAAATCATGATTCCACTTTTAATTGCGTCGCTGGGCGTGACGCTGGCATTTAAAATGAAATTCTGGAACATTGGAGCCGAGGGACAGATCATTATGGGCGGTATTTTTGCCTCGTATTTTGCCCTGTTCCATGCAAACTGGAATCACTGGCTGCTGGTGATCGTGATGTTTCTGGCAGGCGCGATCGGCGGAGGTCTGTGGGGACTCATTCCGGCGTGGTTTAAGACCCGGTATGATACGAACGAGACGCTGTTTACGCTGATGTTAAACTATATCGCGCTGAATGTCATCGTATTTTTGAGAGAGGGCGCATGGCGTGACCCAGGTTCCCAGGGATATGCGAAGATTGCCCGTTTCAATAAGAATGCGGCGCTCGATAAGGTGTTCGGCATCCAGTTCGGCTGGGTGATTGCGCTGATTCTTGTGGTAGTGATAGCGGTTTACTTAAATCGTTCCAAGCAGGGATATGAGATCAGCGTCGTGGGAGAAAGCCAGGAGACAGCCCGCTATGCCGGCATGAATGTAAAAAAAGTGGTTCTGCGGACGATGTTTCTGTCCGGCGCTGTCTGCGGCATCGGCGGCATGGTGCAGGCGACCGGTTCGGATGTCACTCTGACGACGGCAGTTGCCGGAGGTGTCGGATTTACGGCGATCATCGTGGCATGGCTGGCACAGTTGAATCCGCCGGTGATTCTGCTGGTTACCTTTTTGTTCAGCGTGCTGGAAAAAGGAAGCAGCGTAGTTCAGTCTTCATTCGGATTGTCCTCGGACTGCGCGGATGTGCTGCAGGGAATCATTCTGTTCTTTATTCTGGGATGTGAACTGTTTATACGGTATCAATTTGTATTTCGCGGAAAAGGAGGTACACGCGCATGAGCAGCGAGATCGTAATTAAATTTCTGGTGGCGGCTGTATTGGCGGGTACGCCTTTTCTGTTTGGCACGGTTGGCGAAATTTTGAGTGAGAAGGTCGGACACCTGAATCTGGGCGTCGAGGGCATGATGTCGATTGGCGCGTGCGCCGGATTCATGGTCGGCTATCAGACGGATAACTTTGTTGCGGCGCTGTTAGCTGCGGCGGTGGCTGGAATGCTGTCGGCATTGATTTACGGTGTTTTGACTGTCACATTTATGGCAAATCAGAACGTAACGGGATTGACCCTGACGATTTTCGGCGTCGGATTAGCCAATTTTATCGGCGTCTTTATGCTGGAAAAATCAGAGAACGGCACCCTGAAACTTCCGGATGCGGTGACGGCACAGATGCGTAACATCCACATCCCGGGACTCAGTGATCTGCCGGTGGTCGGAGAATTATTATTTTCCTATAACCCGTTCGTTTATCTTGGAATCATCATCGCGATTGTGGCGAGTTTCTACTTATATAAAACACAGGTTGGTTTAAATGTGCAGGCGATCGGAGAAAATCCGGGCGCAGCAGATGCGGCAGGTATCGAAGTTACAAAGTGGAGATACATTAATATACTGCTATCCGGTGCGATCTGCGGTATCGGCGGCGCATATTGCTCGATGATCATCAACGGCGGCGTGTGGCTGCGCGACAGCGTCGGCGGTCTTGGCTGGATTTCCGTTGCCCTCGTTATCTTCGCGGCGTGGAAGCCGATCAATGTTATTTACGGTTCCTTTATTTTCGGGGCGCTGCGCGTGCTGAAATACTATGTGCCGAAAAACACGTATGCGATTCCAACGGCATTTTTCGATGCCCTTCCGTTCATTATCACCGCATTGGTGCTGGTGATCGCGTCGATGCGTAAGAATAAAGGGGCACATATCCCGGCGCATCTGGGCGAGAATTATTTCCGGGAGGAACGGTAGGAAAATGAAGGGGAACTTATAGGATTTGTGGGAGGGCTGCAAAAAGTAGTCACATGAAATAATAAGGGAAGCCCTTGATAGGTGATGTCAGATGGCGGCTTGAGATGATAGGACGACATCAGAAATGATATAGCAATAATAGAAAAGACGGTTTTTTGTCAAAGATTTTAAAGGGATAGAACAGAAAGATCGGACGAAAACCGTCTTTTTCTGTTTGAAATGGAAGGAAAGGTTATAAAACGATGTGGCAGGTTCGGAAATTCAGAAGATAAAAGGAAGAATTTGAAAAATGAATTTCGGACATAGAAAGGCTGATGGGAGGAAAATCTATGGTTGCATCGAAACAGATTGCAGAAAATTATGTGGAGACGGGCAGAAAAAAGGCGGAACTTCCGGTGTCTCATATGCTGATACTCGGCTTTTTCGCCGGAATGTTCATCGCGCTGGCAGGCGCAGGGGCGTCGGTTGCCTCGGCAGCAATGACAAATGCCTCGGCATCGCGGATTGCTTCGGCACTCGTATTCCCGGCAGGATTGGCGCTGGTGGTCTGCACCGGGGCGGAACTTTTCACTGGGAACTGCCTGATGACGATCTCGGCGCTGCAGAAACGGATTTCCGTGGGCGGGCTGTTTAAAAATCTTCTGTTTGTCTATCTGGGAAATCTGATTGGCGCGATCTTTGTGGCGGTTTTATTTGTCTACGGGCATATTCCAAGCCTGTACGGCGGCGATCTGGCGCAGGTTCTTCTGAATACAGCCGTTTCCAAGGTGACCCTGACTCTGCCGGAGGTGCTGTGCCGTGCGATCCTCTGTAATGTGCTGGTTTGTATTGCAGTCTGGGCGGCGATGAGCTCCGAGCAGGTATCTGGCAAAATTCTGGCGCTTTATCCGCCGGTGGCGATTTTCATTCTCTGCGGCTTCGAGCATTGCATCGCCAATATGTTTTACATCCCGGCGGGGCTGATGATCATGGGCGAGTACGGTCTGGCAGCGGAAGGGCTGACGATCGGAACCTTTATTCTCAATAATCTGATTCCGGCTACGATCGGAAATATGATCGGCGGGATGCTGGTGATTGGAGGCGGGTACTGGCTGGTGTATCTTCGGGGAACGAAAAATCGTGAAATAAAATGAATGCGTGAAAAAATGAAATAGGACGAAAGGGTATTTTTGTCTGGTCTCCATGCTAGGTTTGGAGCCGGGCGGAGGTGCCCTTTTTGTATTAGAATTGATGAAAAGTTTGACTTCTACTCCCAAGGAATATCTATGTTTAGCTGATTCAATTTTATCAAACAGAACAAATGTTTGCAAAGGCTTTTGGAATGTGTTATACTAAGCATAATTACAGGGAAGACTGTGACTATAATGACTATAAAATAAGTCAGCAGCGACATGATAAAACAGAGCAGAGTCAATGATAATTGAGGTACAGATATGGCGAAGCAATATATAAAGATACGAGGTGCCAATGAGCACAATCTGAAAAACATTTCCATTGATATTCCGAGAAACGAGCTGGTCGTCCTGACCGGACTTTCTGGTTCGGGTAAATCATCTCTGGCATTTGACACGATCTATGCCGAAGGGCAGCGGCGGTATATGGAGTCCCTGTCGTCCTATGCGCGTCAGTTCTTAGGTCAGATGGAAAAGCCGGATGTCGAGAGCATCGAGGGCTTGTCCCCGGCGATCTCTATCGACCAGAAATCGACGAACCGGAATCCGCGTTCGACGGTCGGCACAGTGACGGAGATCTATGATTATATGCGTCTTTTGTACGCACGGATCGGTATTCCGCATTGCCCGAAGTGCGGTCGTGAGATCCGCCGCCAGACGGTTGATCAGATGGTTGACCAGATCATGGAGCTGCCGGAGCGCACGAAGATCCAGCTTCTTGCCCCGGTCGTGCGCGGGCGGAAAGGACGCCACGAGAAAGTGCTGGAGCAGGCAAAGAAGAGCGGCTATGTCCGTGTGCGGGTGGACGGCAGCTTATACGAGCTTTCCGAGGAGATCACGCTGGATAAAAACATCAAGCACAATATTGAGATTGTGGTCGATCGTCTGGTGGTCAAGCCGGGGATTGAGAAGCGCCTCTCGGATTCGATTGAGACGGTCATGGGACTTTCCAATGGCCTGATGCTGGCCGATACGGCGGTTCGGGATGAAAACGGCGAAGAAAAGCACGATACCCTGACGTTCAGTCAGAATTTCTCCTGTCCGGACTGCGGCATCAGCGTGGATGAGGTCGAGCCGCGCAGCTTCTCCTTCAACAATCCGTTCGGCGCGTGTCCGGATTGTTTCGGTCTTGGTTATAAGATGGAGTTTGACGAGGATCTGATGATTCCGGACAAGAGTTTGAGCATCAACCAGGGTGCGATCACGGCGATGGGATGGCAGTCCTGCACGGACAAAACGAGCTTTTCCGGCGCGATCTTAAATGCATTGGCAAAAGAATACGATTTCAGTCTGGATACTCCGTTTGAGGATTATCCGAAGGAGATCCATGATATTTTAATTTACGGAACCGGCGGCAAGGTTGTGAAGGTGTATTACCGTGGACAGCGTGGCGAGGGAATTTATGATATTGCCTTTGAGGGGCTGATTCAGAGCATGAACCGCAAATACCGTGAGACGTTCTCTGATTCAATGAAGGCGGAATATGAGACATTTATGCGGATCACACCGTGTCCAACCTGCAAGGGGCAGCGGTTAAAAAAAGAATCTCTGGCGGTCACGGTCGGCGGGAAAAATATTTTCGAGGCGACCGATATGTCGATCGTCAAATTCCGCGAATTTATCGATGCGTTGGAGTTGACGCCGATGCAGCAGGCGATTGGTGCACCGATTTTGAAAGAAATTCGGGCGAGAATCAGCTTTCTTATCAATGTCGGTCTGGAATATCTTTCCCTGTCGCGTGCGACTGGCACGCTGTCCGGAGGCGAGGCGCAGCGAATCCGCCTGGCAACCCAGATCGGATCCGGTCTGGTCGGTGTGGCATATATTCTGGACGAGCCGAGTATCGGACTTCACCAGCGGGACAACGACAAGCTTCTAGATACCCTGAAACACCTGCGGGATCTGGGAAATTCAGTTCTGGTGGTTGAGCACGATGAAGACACGATGCGCGCGGCAGACTGTATCGTGGACATCGGTCCGGGCGCGGGCGAACACGGCGGCGAGGTCGTGGCGATCGGCACAGCGGAAGAGATCATGAAAAATGAAAAATCGATTACCGGTGCATATTTGAGCGGGCGCATTCAGATTCCGGTGCCGTCCGAGCGGCGGAAACCGACGGGATGGCTTACTGTCAGAGGAGCGGCAGAAAATAATCTGAAAAATATCGATGTTAAATTTCCGCTGGGCGTGATGACCTGCGTGACGGGCGTTTCTGGTTCGGGAAAGAGCTCACTTGTCAATGAGATTCTTTATAAAGCGCTGGCAAAGAAGCTGAACCGCGCACACACGATTCCGGGAAAACATAAGTCCATTGAGGGCGTCGAGCAGCTTGACAAGATCATCGCGATCGATCAGTCTCCGATCGGACGGACACCGCGTTCCAATCCGGCGACCTATACGGGGGCATTCGATTTGATACGCGATCTGTTTGCCGCTTCCACCGATGCGAAAGCTAAAGGTTACAATAAAGGCCGTTTCAGCTTCAATAAAAAAGGTGGACGCTGTGAGGCGTGCTCCGGCGATGGAATCATCAAGATCGAGATGCATTTCCTGCCGGATATCTATGTGCCGTGTGAGGTTTGCGGCGGCAAGCGCTATAACCGGGAAACGCTGGAGGTCAAATATAAGGGGAAAAGCATCTATGATGTCCTCAATATGACGGTCGAGGAGGCGATGAAATTCTTCGAAAATGTGCCGTCCATACACCGGAAGATTGCGACACTCTACGATGTAGGACTTTCCTATATCCGTCTGGGACAGCCATCCACCGAGCTGTCCGGTGGAGAGGCACAGCGAATCAAGCTGGCGACGGAGTTGAGCAAGCGTGGAACCGGCAAGACGATCTATATTCTGGACGAACCGACTACGGGACTTCATTTTGCCGATGTACACCGTCTGATTGAGATATTAAGACGTTTGTCGGATGGTGGAAATACCGTGGTTGTCATTGAGCATAACCTGGATGTCATCAAAACTGCTGACTACCTGATCGACATCGGACCGGAAGGCGGCGAGGGCGGCGGAACCGTGATTGCGAAAGGAACACCGGAAGAGGTGGCAGCGACGCCGGGATCGTATACGGGGAAGTATGTGAAGAAATATTTAAATGTTTAGGACAATAAGCGGGAATCCTCGGCAATTCAATTACCGATATGAAAGCGCAGGGGGTGCATATCTGCACAATGCAAATAGTATAATAATTCTCATCCTTTGCTCTCAGTTGAGAAGCCCCACCTCTTTAGGTGGCGAGTAATAACAAATTTGTCTCAGTGGGAGTTAGGTCTCCGATTGAGATAAACGCTCCGCGAGGATGCGCAGTGATTCTGCATAGAATATGCATTTTTACTTGCGGATAGGAATTTTCTGCACTGAAAATTCCGTACGATATCATACTGGTAGCGGATTTTGCCGATGCTTCGCTGACCAGAATCACGCGCCAAGTCTCACGGATGTTCGACTTGAATTGAATCGAAAAGCATTTTTCTGAAAAAAGTGCCTGAAAATACCGTAAAAATGGCTTGTCTTTAATTGCCGGGTATTTTATAATAAAAGTTACAGGAATTGACAGGAAGAGAACGTGGTATAGCTGCTGAACAGATTGCGACCGGTTATTTTTCGATTGGCGGCGATGGGGCTGGAACGGAGTGATTACCTGCGGCAGCAGTATGACTGTTACAGTTCACATGTTGTGCAAGCGTGTGACCATAAATCCTGGAAGTTGATTCGAAGCTACAAGTTGATGAAGTACGGATCGCAGCATAAAATTATAGGAGGAATACTCGTGGAGAAAGAGATGATCATTGTACTGGACTTTGGCGGACAGTACAATCAGTTGATTGCCAGAAGAGTAAGAGAGTGTAACGTATATTGTGAGGTTCATCCTTACACCCTGCCGCTGGAAAAAATCAAAGAGATGAACCCGAAGGGTATCATTTTCACCGGCGGACCGAACAGTGTATACAAGGAGGAATCTCCGAGATGTTCAAAGGAAATCTTTGATCTGGGAATCCCGGTACTGGGTATCTGCTATGGCGCACAGCTGATGTCCTACCTGTTAGGTGGCGAGGTTGCCACAGCACCGGTCAGCGAATACGGAAAGACTGAGGTAGAGGTAGACACAACATCTAAGCTGTATGAGGGTGTATCCCCGAAGACCATATGCTGGATGAGCCATACCGACTATATTTCCAAGATGCCGGAAGGTTTCCGTGTGACAGCCCATACTCCGGTCTGCCCGATTGCAGGTATGGAAAATGAAGAAAAAGGCTGGTACGGCATCCAGGCACATCCGGAGGTACTTCATACACAGGAAGGCTCCAAGATGCTGCATAACTTCGTATACAGTGTCTGCCATTGTGCGGGTGACTGGAAGATGGATGCGTTCGTAGAGAAATCCATCGAAGAAATCCGTAAAAAAGTAGGAAATGGTCGTGCCCTTCTGGCTCTGTCCGGCGGTGTAGACTCTTCCGTAGCAGGCGTCCTGATGGCGAAAGCGATCGGCGACCAGCTGACCTGCGTATTCGTCGATCACGGTCTGCTTCGTAAAAACGAGGGTGACGAGGTAGAGGCAGTATTTGGTCCGAACGGTCCGTACAAGCTGAACTTCATCCGTGTCAATGCACAGCAGCGTTTCTACGACAAGCTGGCAGGTGTAACCGATCCGGAGCGCAAGCGTAAGATCATCGGCGAAGAGTTCATCCGCGTATTTGAGGAGGAAGCAAAGAAGATTGGCAAAGTAGATTACTTCGTACAGGGTACGATTTACCCGGATGTGATTGAGTCCGGTCTTGGAAAATCCGCTGTTATCAAGTCCCACCACAACGTAGGCGGACTTCCGGAACACGTAGATTTCAAGGAGATCATCGAGCCTCTGCGTATGCTGTTTAAAGATGAGGTCCGCCGCGCCGGTCTGGAGCTTGGTATTCCGGAAAATCTGGTATACCGTCAGCCGTTCCCGGGTCCGGGACTTGGCGTTCGTATCATCGGTGAGGTAACCGCAGAGAAGGTACGCATCGTACAGGATGCAGACGCTATTTACCGCGAGGAGATCGCAAAAGCAGGTATCGACCGCACACTCGGTCAGTACTTCGCAGCCCTGACCAATATGCGTTCCGTAGGCTGCATGGGCGATGTCAGAACCTATGACTATGCCATCGCACTTCGTGCCGTCCTCACATCCGACTTCATGACCGCAGAATCCGCAGAACTTCCGTGGGAAGTACTTGGAAAAGTCACAAGCCGAATTGTCAATGAGGTAAAAGGTGTAAACCGCGTACTGTATGATTGTACGGGGAAACCGCCGGCTACGATTGAGTTTGAATAAATCGAGTTGCTTAAAAAAGCCAGTGTTTATGCGGGTTTCAGCGATTTCGATTAGTCTTTTGATAACAAATTGATAACAGTCATAGCAAGTGCCATTATTCTTGTTATCCAGTGGTTTATGGGTAACGGAACAATTAACAGGTGGCTTGCAGACTAAAGTTCGGAGCTTGGCTCTGAACAAATTCCATATTATAAACTAAGCCCTTAGCTGTGGTTAATAACCATAGTTAAGGGCTTTTTTGTCGTTGCCAAAGCATCTGTAGGGAGCTGCCAGTGGCAGGTCCTGTAGGTGCTTATTTATCTTTCAAGTGGTCTTTGAATGCTTCCACGAGAGCGTCACTTAATTCCTGTGATGGAACTTTTGCCCAACGCTGTGTGGTGTCGAACTCTGGATAATGGTAACGCCAGTTATCGTATTCTTCTCTGTTGATTTCTTCGGAAGATAGCTTGTCTGCCTGTTCTTTCCAAGCATACAGCATTTTGAGGAGTTCATATGCTTCTCTGCCTTTGTCCTTGTTGACCTTTAAGCATACCTCTCCGTCTGCTTCACTGACAGTAAGACCGTAAATATCTTCAAGGGTAAACAGAGTGTGCATAAGACCGATATAGCTGTCTATGTCAGGAACATCAAGAGCCTGTGGAGAAACATCAAGCACCTGTGCCAATGCATTTGTAAGGTCTGCTTTCGGTTTGCGTGTACCAGTTTCGTACTGTGCCAAACGCACATCAGCACTCTTTTCTGGAAAACCGATTGCTGTACCGAGATACTTTTGTGTCATACCACGCATTAGTCTGAAAAAATGTATTCTTTCGCTGATAGCCATAATGATACGCTCCTTTTATATTTAGTGAAATAAGTATAGCAGAAATGTTTAGTGGAAGTCAAGAAAAACCGAAACAAAAATGTTTAATATTTTCTTTGCAACCACTTGACAATAGCAAATATGTTTAGTAAAATAAATTACGAATTAAACAAATATGCTTAATGCGACAACTGAATGACCGTCCGAAAAGCCAAACCGCCAAGACCTCGTCGGAGCAAGTTCCGTATCGTTCGCTTGTGTGCAAGCACAAAAGCTCATTCGCTGCACTGCTCCTCCTCTTCCCCAAAAGTCTCCGACTTTTCGGGAACCCCTATACGAGCGAGCGCCTGATGTACTGCGGTGCATTGGGACAGCACAGCGCCTGCCGACAAGCAGGAGTGCCTGTTGGAACTTTAACACGGAGAAAGCGGCAAGCAAAAAATTATTTTAAGAAAGGAAGAAAAAGGATATGGAAAACAGATTTATCCGAGCCGAAGATGTGGCTCAGGAACTAAACGTATCAAAACCTTATGCATATAAACTCATCAGACAATTAAATGAGGAATTGAAAGCAAAGGGCTTTATTACGATTGCAGGGCGTGTAAATCGCCAGTATTTTTACGAAAGGCTCTACGGAGCAGGAAAGGGGGAAATGTAAATGCCGGTATTTAAGAATGAAGATAACGGTACTTGGTATGTGATGGCAAGGTATGTGAACTGGAAAGGGGAACGCAAGCAGAAATGCAAGCGTGGCTTTGCTACCAAACGAGAAGCACAGGAATGGGAAAGAATGTTCAAATTGCAGACTTCTTCAGACCTTGATATGAGTTTTGAAGCCTTTACGGAGCTTTATATCAATGATGTGAAGAACCGTTTGAAGGAAAACACGTGGCTTACCAAAGAGCATATCATACGCACAAAGATACTTCCGTATTTCGGGAAACTGAAAATCAGCGAGATTTCCACAAAGGAGATTATTACTTGGCAGAATGAAATGCTTGCCTATCGTGATGAGAAGAAAAAGCCTTATTCACAGACGTATCTGAAAACGCTGCACAATCAGTTGTCCGCCATTTTCAATCACGCTGTCCGCTACTATGAACTGCGTTCCAATCCTGCGGCAAAGGTGGGAAATATGGGACGTGAGGAACACAAGGAAATGCTGTTCTGGACAAAGGAAGAATACAAGAAATTCTCTTTTGAGATGATGGACAAGCCTGTTTCCTTTTATGCGTTTGAAATGCTTTACTGGTGCGGTATCCGAGAGGGCGAGCTGTTAGCTTTGACTCCGGCAGATTTCAACTTTGATAAGGAAACAGTCACAATCAATAAATCCTATCAGCGTTTGAAAGGGCAGGATGTGATTACTTCTCCGAAAACGAAAAAGAGCAACCGCACGATTAAAATGCCGAAGTTTCTGTGTGAGGAAATGAAAGAATATCTCGGTATGCTTTACGGATTGAAGAAGAAAGACCGTATCTTTACGGTGACGAAAAGCTATCTTCATCACGAGATGGACAGAGGGGCAAAGGCGGCAGGCGTGAAGCGTATCCGCATTCACGATCTCCGTCACAGCCACATTTCACTCTTGATTGATATGGGCTTTTCTGCGGTGGCGATTGCTGACCGAGTTGGTCACGAAAGTATTGATATTACTTATCAGTACGCACACCTCTTTCCGTCAAAGCAGATTGAGATGGCAGAAAAATTAGATGATTTAGGGAAAGGAGATTTTGAAAATGTCAGCTAAGAACAGAGATAACAAAAATCGTTGGAGGAATATCACAGTAGGGTTTCGAGTATCGCCCGAAGAAAACGAACTCATTAACAGAGCTGTAGCTCTATCAGGATTGCCAAAACAGGAGTATTGTTACCGCCGTTGCTTAAATCAGGATGTGGTGGTACAGGGCAATCCGAGAGTGTATAAGGCGTTGAAAACGGAATTTGCCACAGTCCTTGCGGAACTGAAAAGGATTGAAGCAGGAAAAGGTGTGGATGATGAACTGCTGAGTGTAATAGAACTGATTTCCATTATTCTCGGCGGTTTGAAAGGAGAGGATGCGAATGGAGAATAAAAAAGAAATGACTATTCCAAATGTATCTGCGGCAACAGATGCGGAACAGTCACTTTCCAAATGTACTGACAATAGTATAGTCAATCAGGATACGGATTTCAAGGGGTACGAGCAATCTTTTGAAGAAATGCAAAGGGAAATACTCAGACAGTTAGACCCTTCCTATCTGAAAACAGTATCAATGACAACGCTGTATGATACGGTGTTTGAGGTTCAGACACCACTTATCGACGGTCTGCTCCAAAGGGGAACTTACCTTTTCGTAGGTTCCCCGAAAGTGGGAAAGAGCTTTATGATGGCACAGCTTGCCTATCATATCAGCACAGGCACACCGCTTTGGGAGTATAAGGTGCGTAAGGCAACGGTGCTTTATTTTGCCCTTGAAGATGATTACCCACGTTTGCAGAAGCGATTGTTTCAGATGTTCGGTGCAAAGGAGACAGGCAATCTGTATTTCGCAACGGAATGTAAAACGGTCAATGGCGGACTGGAAGAACAGATAAGAGGGTTTATGAGGGAACACCCAGACACAGGCTTGATTATCATAGACACCTTAAAGCGTGTGCGTGAAGCAGGCGGAGCAGATTACAGCTACGCAAGTGATTATGATGTTGTGGCAAGGCTGAAAGCGTTGGCAGACAGTTACAAGGTTTCAATGCTTATTGTTCATCATACACGCAAACAAAAATCGGAAGATATATTCGATATGATTTCAGGCACGAATGGTCTGATGGGTGCGGCAGACGGTGCATTTGTTCTCAGTAAGGACAAGCGTACTTCCAACAATGCCACACTTGATGTTGCTGGCAGAGACCAGCAGGATATGAAAATCCATCTTGTAAGGGACAGCGAGCGATTGGTGTGGAACTTTGCAAAATCGGAAACGGAGATGTGGAAAGAACCGCCCGAACCTCTGCTTGAGAAGATAGCGGATACGCTCTTTTCGGAAAGTGACAGATGGGAAGGAACTGCTTCGGAACTTTGCGAAAGGCTTGCGGTGGATATAAAGCCGAATGTACTTTCTTTAAGGCTCAGTATCAACGCAAGCAGGCTGTTTCGTGATTACGGTATCCGTTATCAGAACAGCCGCACACACGACGGAAGAAAGGTTTCACTTTGGAAAGAAACCGAGCAGACGGCGTGACAAACGGTGTCAAAGGTGTCAATGTTTTTGAGAGCAGCACGCTGTGAAAAACATTGTCACCATCGTCACACTTTGACACCGGATAAAGTTTAGGGGAGTGTGCAGAGAGTGCCTTTTCAAAGGCGGCTCTTTGGTCTCGCCTGCTGGCTCGGTCGGTTCGCAGGCGTGTGTGCCACCGGCACACGCTCACCCCTCGGAGAGCCTTCGGAGAACGCAAAACCTGTTTACAGGTCGCATTTTTGATGGGTGTACCCGTCAAAAGTGCTTTTGCGTTACTTTTGACAAAAGTAACAAAACCTGAGAATGTTGAAATTTACAGATGGGAGATGAAAAAATGCAGAGAACGATAAGTGCAATGGTCGGTAAAGGCTCGGTCAATCACAATAGCCGAAAGTTCCGAGCAGAAAATGTAGACGGAACTCGTACTCATCTCAATATCGACTACTGCAATGAAAATATAAAGACAGTTTATCACGAATTGTTTGATGAAGCATTGGAAAGATACAATGCCAAGCAGATAAGGTCAGACCGAAAGATAAAAGATTATTATGAAAAAATCCGAAGTTCCAAGCAGGAAAAACCGTTCCACGAAATCATTTTACAGGTGGGCGGTAAGGGAAATATGAACGCCGATACGGAAAACGGAGAACTGGCAAAGCAGATTTTAGATGAATACTATCAGGGTTTTCAGGAGCGAAATCCACAGCTTCGGGTGTTCTCGGCTCATCTGCATATGGATGAAGCTACACCACATCTGCACATAGATTTTGTACCTTTTACCACAGGCAGCAAGCGTGGACTTGATACAAGAGTGTCACTAAAGCAGGCTCTTGCAACGCAAGGTTTTAAGGGCGGCAGTCGTGGCGATACGGAGTGGTCGCAATGGATACAGTCCGAAAAAGAACAGCTTGCGGCGGTGATGGAACGTTATGGGATTGAGTGGGAACATTTAGGCACACACGAAAAACATCTTTCTGTTTTGGATTATAAAAAGCAGGAAAGAGAAAAAGAAGTGGCGGCATTAGGTGCGAAAATCGAGCAGAAACAGATTGAATTTGATGTGTTGTCGGAACGAGTATTGAACTATGATAAGGCAAAAGACGAGCTGTCAAATCTTGAAATAGAGCTTGATACTGCACCGAAATATCAGTTGCCAGAACCAGAGAAATTTATGACTGCAAAGGCATATAAAACCAAAATGGCAGAGCCGGTTGTAAGGAAATTGAAGCAACTTGTCAAAACGGTGCTTGCCCGCTGCTTTGAGGGGTGGGACAACTATCATAGGCTGAATACAGCGAATGCACAGTTATACCGCACCAATCAGCGTTTGGAGAAAGTCAATGAAAGATTGACCGAAGAAAACAAAATCCTAAAAGCAGAAAATAAAGATTACAGCCTGCTCCGTAAGGTTTTTGGTCGCAAACAGATAGATGATTTGTTGGAGCAGGCAAGAACAGTTAAAGGTCGCAAGCGTGATAATACACGATCACGATAGACAAAAATCACAGGAGGAAAAGGAAAATGACAAAGACAATTTTTGAAGAAATGGGCGGAACTTATAGACAGGTGGGTGATTATTTATTGCCGAACATCACAGTACCAGCCGAAGAAGAAATAGAGCCGATTGGTTTATGGGGGAAACGACATGCAAGGCATTTAAAGGAACACTATAAAGTGTTATATATGAACCTGCTGACAAGCGGAAAGCTGCATAGTTATCTTGCAGAAGTCGATAAGCAAGCAGAGGATATGTTTCTTCGACTGGTAAAGGAATATGCCGACAGACAAGATGTGACGGAACAATTAAAGAAAGATAATCCCTACGAATGGATTGGAAGAATGAATAATATTCAGGCTTGTGTGAGGGAAGTTGTAGGAACGGAGTTGATTTACACATAAGCGTTTTACGGTATGGTGCTCCTGCGTTTGCTGGAGTGCTGTGGTTGTGGTTGTAAAGAGGTTGTGAAAGATTGAATTTCGTAATGGTTGGATGTATAATTAGGAAGTGAAAATTTTAATTTGCACTTCCATAAGGTGAAATGTATTGACACAAAAAATACAGTATGATAGTATTGCCATTAGAAGAAAGAAAGGCACATTTTGTGTAAGGTGAGGAAATGATTAATAGATAATTTGATTTAAGTAAGACACATATAGTTATTGAGCCTGTAGAGAATAGGTTTGTTTTGTGTACGCTTAAGTTGGATTATCGCAAGAGGCATTTCCTTTGTTTTCCTTTTGGAAAAGAAATAAGGGTCTATTTAGCGAGTCTATTTTTGCGTATGCAAAAAAGACTCGTTTTTGTGTGTTCAAAATAATAATTGGCTCAGACTTCGAAAAGGAGAAACTTTAATGTTGCAGATAAAAAAATTAAATTTAACACATAAAAAAGACCTGAGAATAATTCTTAATGATTTCAACCTTGTGCTAAATGATGGAGATAAGGCAGTTATTATTGGAGAAGAGGGAAATGGGAAATCGACATTAATGAAGTGGATATACAATCCGTCGCTTGTAGAAAACTATATAGAAGCAGATGGGGAAAGGATAATGGGACACGAACGTCTTGGTTATCTTCCGCAGGAGATGCTCGATGAAGATAAGGAAAAAACAATATACGAATATTTTTCTGAAGAGGAAATATTCTGGGAGAAAACGCCTAAAGAATTGTCTGTTATTGCGGGAAAATTTGGAATGAAAAATGATTTTTTCTACAGTAACCAGACAATGGGTAGTCTTTCAGGAGGCGAAAAAGTCAAGACACAACTTATGAGGCTTTTCATTCGCGATGTTTCTGTGCTGTTGTTGGACGAACCTTCCAATGACATCGACATTGCGACGCTTACATTACTGGAAAAAATCATAAATGACTGGAAGCACATTGTGCTTTTTATTTCACACGATGAAACGCTGATAGAGCGTACTGCCAACATGGTGATACATATCGAGCAGATTATACGAAAAACAAAGGCGAGATATACCGTGGCAAAGCTTCCCTATAGACGCTATGTGGAAGAACGGCTTCATAAATTTGAAATCCAAAAACAGCGGGCACTGAGTGACCGTAGGGAGAAAAAGATTCGCGATGAAAAATATCAAAGAGTTATGCAGAGTGTACAAGGTGCATTAAGAAGTTGTACCAGACAAGCACCGTCTGTTGCCAAAAACTTAAAGGACAAAATGCATACGGTTAAGGCAATGGAACGAAGATTTGAAAAAGAAGATGAAAATATGACTCAGATGCCGGAACAGGAAGAAGCAATCTTTGTCAAATTAGGGGATGAAAACTCACACATTCCCGCAGGAAAAACGGTCATAGAATATGAACTTTCAAAGCTTGTGACTCCGGATGGCAAAAGAATTTTAGCAGAAGGAATTCATTTAAAAATAAAAGGTTCAGAAAAAATCTGTATGATAGGAGCCAACGGGGCAGGAAAAACGACTCTTCTAAAAAAGATAGCGGAAGAACTCCTAAATCGGAATGACATTAAAGCAGAATATATGCCTCAAACTTATGAAGACCTGCTGGATTTGGATGTTACACCGGTTGATTACCTTGATAAAACAGGAGATAAAGAAGAGCGTACAAGAATTAGAACATACCTTGGTTCACTTAAATACACACCAGATGAAATGGAGCATCCGATTCGGGAGTTATCAGGCGGACAAAAGGCGAAAGTGCTTCTCTTGAGGATGAGCTTAAGTGGTGCAAATGTTCTTATTCTGGATGAACCGACAAGAAATTTTTCACCATTGTCCGGTCCGGTAATAAGAAAAATGCTCCGAGAATTTCCGGGGGCTGTCATTAGCATTTCTCACGATAGAAAGTATATTGAAGAGGTGTGCGATAAAATATATCAGCTAAATCCTAATGGATTACAGCTAATTGGTGATTGATAACAAAAAGGATGAAAGACTGACAAATTTCAGGCTTTTAGTGAGTTGGAAAGCATACAAAGATTTGAATTTGGAGGATAGATTATGGTACGTACAGAAGATGCATGTGAAATTATAAAATATGCTTTGCAAAACGAAATTAAAGTATATTTAGATGGCGGATGGGGTGTTGATGCACTTCTTAAAAGAGAATCAAGAATACACAATGATATTGATTTGTTTGTTGAACTGAAACATTATCATGATTATATTTATGTGATTAAGCAGCATGGATTTGAGGAAGTAAATACTGATTATACAACGGATGGTCATACTGTCTGGAAAGATGATAAACAAAGAATCATTGATTTACATTGTTTTGAATTTACAGATGACGGAATTGTTTATGAGGGAGATATATTTCCATCAAAAACTTTTTCCGGTATTGGAAAAGTTGGAGATATAACTGTTTCTTGTATTGAACCATTGAGTCAGGTAATGCTTCATTTGGGATATGAACACGATAAAAATGATGTGCATGATGTGATGCTGTTGTGTGAAACATTTCAAATAGCAATACCAGATGAATATAAGGAAAAGTAAAATTTCAGTTTTGTGTTGAATCTCTAAGCAAAATAGCTTATAATTTGACATGCTACATATAGTTATTATCCACAGTTATCGAGTAGGTGTTATCAATGCCGATAACAAAATGATAACATTAGCTCGTATAGGCAGGATAATATGGATATATCAAATAATCAAAAGAACGAGAAACATTACAGAGAATAATTCCTAAACAAAAAGCGTTAGTCTTTGTAGAATTTGAATAGTAGCCACAAGTCTTGGAACCCGCTAAACAAGCGGATTCCGAGACTTTTTCTTTTGCACTGCTACTAATTTGCTACTAATAGCAACTACTCTTTTTTATCGTTTTTGTGTGCTTGTCATTAACTTTAATAGCAAGAAATCCTGATGATTGCTGGATTTCTTTTAAATGATCTTTCTTTGTGGCATCTGGATGATTTTCCCTGATGCGGTATTTGGTGGTACTAACGCAGGTCCAAACAGAGGTTGGATTGTTACATCTGAGCCGTTGTCCTGAGTCTGAGATACTTCACAGGTGATACCTGCTGCTTCAAGCAGAGGGTTATCAGATGGTGGCTCAGGTGTTGGCAAATCTGTTGCCTGCAATGATTCCAGACTATGCACAAGCTCCTGCTGTTTATGTGGAAACAGATGTGAGTATGTGTTAAGTGTTGTGGATACTTTTTCGTGTCCAAGCCTGTCTGCTAACATCAGGGCATCACAGCCCTGATTAATAAGTAAGCTGGCGTGCGAATGCCTGATATCGTGGATTCGTATCTTCTTTACACCTGTGTTTTTACAACCTCTTATCATCTCGTGTGAGAGATATGATTTTGTTACCGGGAACAGCCTTTCATCTGCGTCAAGCATATACCTTGACTGGATATAGTCTGATAGCTCCTGGCAGAGAAAATCCGGAATTGGAATTTTTCGCTTACTTTTTCTTGTTTTAGGTGATGTAAATACATCTTTTCCTCCTATCCGCTGATATGTTCTGTTGATGGATATTAGCTTGTTATCAAAGTCAATATCAGCAGGTGATAGAGCAAGCAATTCACCTTCACGCATACCTGTCCAGTACAGGACTTCAAAACAGATATATGATAATGGCTTGTCTTTTACGCCCTCACGGAAAGCAATATATTCATCGTAAGTCCAGTAATCCATTTCCTCAGCCTTTGCTTTTCCAATGGTACCTGCCTTGCCGCAGGGATTGGTGTTGAGATCATAGAACCGCTTGGCATAATTGATGATACTGTTAAGTTCCGTATTAATCTTTTTAAGATAGGTCTGGGAGTAATTATTAGGCGAACTCATAAGCTTCGCCTGCCATCTTCGTACATCAGAGGCTTTGATTTCATTTATTGGCTTGTTATCGAAAAATGGAAGAATATGCGTCTGTAGTACCGTCTTTTTTGTCAGAAGAGTTGACTGCTTAAGTCTTGCAGCCATATCCTCCATATAAATTTCATAAAGGTTTTGAAATGTCATGTCAGGATTGGCAGACTGCTTTTCCAGAAAGTCCCTTTCAAATCCTAAAGCTTCCTTTTTGGTGGCGAAGCCTCTTTTCCACTTCTGTTTCTTGATTCCCTGCCAGTTCGTGTAATAGAACTTGGCGAACCATTTACCAGTTTTTTCATCTTTGTAAGCTGGCATAAATATCATCTCCTTTTTGTAAAATTGTTGTGCAATCATCAAAAGGCTATGATATAATCTACTTGTTCAGGGTGATTATAAAGCCTTCGGGTCAATCACTTACATAGCTTCGGTTATTCCTTTTGCGAGAAGGAGTGTGCCGGAGCTTTTTCTTTACTAAAGGTGTAAGCCTTAAATTATTCAGTTTTTGAATCGGCTTCATTATCTAGTCTGGAATCCTTATAATATGCCAACATATCTGATTTCCATGAATCAAACTTTTCTTTTGAAATTTTTCCTGTCTGAAGCATATTCTTCTTTTCTATCCAGTTTTCCATAAAGAGACAGAAGTCTGCATCATATTTTCCATTGCCTTTGCCATTAACCTTGATCCCGGCAGTCCATTCAGGACTTTCAGGAGGTTTGGTGTTGGTCAGCTCAAATGAAAAATCAGTAAGTTCAGTTATGGCAAAGAGAGCGTTGATAACATCTGACATAGTGTGGAATTCATATGCCGGATATTTAGTAGTCGTATTATCTTTGGGAATATTATTATCTTCTGGAGATAAAAGCTCCTGCCATGGAACATTTAATTCATTAGCAATCTGTTTTAAAACATCTATCTTCATTAGTATTTCACCAGACTCATATTTCTGGATAGTGCGTTCTGATTTACCAAGATGCTGTGCAAACTCTTTTTGAGTAATCTTCTGTGCTCTGCGCTGTTTCTGTATTGCCTTCCCGATTTCTTCTGGAGAAGACATAGTGATTTTAATGGAATGAGAATTAGTCATTCTGTCCACCTTCCTTTATATGAAATAGTCCGTTGTAAAGATGCGTATAAGATTGATAATAAATGAAATACGTATCAGTAAGTGACTTATTTATGATTGTAAGATTACTTTATCATAAGCAAAAACGAATTGCAAGTGCGTAATTACAAAAAATTTTATTGACAAATTTTGAAAAGGATATTAAGATAAACACGAATTAGAAATGCGGATTAGATAAAGAACAGGATAGTGACTTTGTGAAAAAACGTATTTAAAATAACAATTTATGAAAGGAGGAGCTGCATGAAGGGTATAAAGGAAGCATTCATAGATGCAGGTGAGATAAGCCAGATGCTTGGTATCGGGATGACGAAGGCATATGCAATTATAAAGGAATATAATGCAGAGCTTGAGGCAAAAGGTTATTTCACCATGCGGGGTAAATGTCCAAGGAAGTACTTTGAACAGAAAATTTATGGTCACAAAGATTATTACAATCTGGATTATGAGCCACAGCGTAACCGAAGCAAGGTTGTAGAAGAAATGGATTATGAAGCGGCAGTTGGGGATTCTGTGATAAGTGAACAGGATGAAGTGGATATACCGCCTGAAACAAATGAATTGTCGGAAGATGGTGCTGAGATAGCAGAAAATGTGATGTTGGATGCAGATGTAATGGTGAAAGAGACAACTGAATAGGTGAATCCAGCGAGTGGGGGCAAAAAGCGCCCCCGAAACGTGCAAATGGGGGCAGAAAGCGCCCCGCACAAATCAGAGCCGAAAAAGTGTGGAGGCAAAAAGTGCCGTCAAAATGCAAAAGTGGGGGCAAAAAGCGCCGTCAAAACAGCAAAGTGACGGCAAAAAGCGCCACCACTCAAATCAGAGTGAAAAAAGTCATGGTGGCGGAAAGTGCCATCAAAATGGAAAAGCGGTGGCGGAAAATGCCACCAAACAAGCAAAGTGATGGCAAAAAGTGCCACCACTTTTAAATCAGGTGGAACTTCAACCACCATATCAGTAATCGTGGTGGTACATTAACCACCACATATCATATACAGGGTGCAGGTGCTCCTGCCAAGACGAAAAAAATGTAAACGCTGATGCGTTTATATTTTTTCGGTAAAAGGTCCGACCTTTTCCGCATCTTGCAAAATCTATAAGCAGAACTTTTAGAAAGGATGAAAAAAGCAATGGTACAGATAAAAAGAGATTGGTTTGATACAGAATTTGGAAATTACGAAAGGGGAAAAACGTATGGCAGATGGAAAGAGAAGATACAAGTCTGACAGGAAAGATTATAAGATATCGGTGAAGCTGTCAGAGAAAGATATGGATATTCTGAAAGCGGCACTTAAGCGAACAGGAATGACAGCAAGTGCCTATATAAGAGAATTAATTCGGACAGGCGGCAACATTGATACAAGTTATCCAGAGGACAGGGCGAGAGTAATCCGTGTTATTGCCGGTATTGCAAATAATATTAATCAGGCAGTAAAGCTTGGCAATTCACAGGGAAGGTTGTATTACAGCGACATTGACAAGCTGCAGAGCAGTCTGGATGATGTAAAGAAAACATTCGGGGAGGTGTTGGAAGTATGGCGATTACAAAGATCATGAATATCATGGAATCAGAAGGCAGAAATCTGGCATCGCACCTGAAGAATGCTTTGGAATATATCCAGAATCCGGATAAGACAGAAGAATGTGTACTGGTGGGCGGTATTAACTGCCTGCCGGATACAGCATTTGAGCAGATGGAAGAGACAAAGAATATATTTCATAAGACAGGTAAAAGGCAGGGCTATCATGTGATTATATCGTTTTCACCGGAGGAAAAAGTAACAGCAGAGCAGGCAATGTATGTACTCGAGCATTTCGCAAAGGATGTGCTTGGTGATGATTATGAGGCGGTGTATGCAGTCCATACTGACAGGGAACATATGCATGGGCATCTGATCTGGAACAGTGTCAGCATGACAACCGGTAAGAAATACAATTCACCTAAAAACAATTGGAAAAATCATCTCCAGCCTATTACAAATAAATATTGTGATGAGCTGGGACTTTCCGTCATGCCGGCAGAGTACAGCAGAAACCCAAAGAATATCAGCAGGGACAAATGGGAAAAGGAAATGTCAATGAAAGAGATAATTCTCAGAGATGCTAAGATGCGTGCATATGCTGCCGGGAATGTGGAGCATTTTAAATATCTGATGAAAAGACTTGGATATGTATTCAAGAAAGATGCGTGGATGGAGGTGCAGGCACCGGGATTCCGATATTATCATAGTCTGGCAAAGATGGATGAAATGTTTGCAGAGGATAGGCTTAGACATCATGTGGATATGCCTTGGATGGCAAAGCCTTATTTTTATTCGTCGGATATTAGAGGATTGCATAGGGAGAAACTATCACCATACCAGAAACGATTTTATGCAAAGCTGTATCAGTTAAGGATTGTAGAGCAGAAGCGCTTTGTAGTTGGTGGAGCAAAGTACACAGAGGATTTGAAGAGGTTTCATCAGTTACAGGATGAATATCTGCTGCTTGTGAATAATGACATCAAAAGTGTTGTGGAGCTTGTGGATTTCATAAGTCAGCAGGAAGAAAAGATTCAGCAGATTGAGAACAGACAGCATGAGATATACAGAGAAAGTTCTAGCCGGAAACGGAAGATTAAGACGGATGAGCAGTATCGCGAGTATCAGATATGGCATGTGGGAGTGCAGGAAGAACTGGACGAGTTGAAGCAGGAGAAAAGGGAAATTAAGAGGCAGATACAGCTTGTGGAAGGTATTATGCAAGAGGATTTGTATACGGCATATTATGTGGTATCGGAGGATGAGGAGATTGTTGGTGATAGGGAAATTGAGATACCGGGGATGGAAGAAGAGACTGAGGTTGAGAAAGTAACAGGAGCAGTTGTTTATCCGGATATAAATGTAACGGGAATGAATTCTGCCAATATTCATAATGATGGAAATGGGCAGAAGGAGCAAACTAATATAACGGGTAAAAGTGAATTTGGGGGAACAAAAGAAACTGTGCCTGTGGGCAAAGCAAGTTGGATTGTTAAGAAAATATCAGAACTTGGTGATTATGAGAATGTCAGTGATTCCGTTAAGGCTGATATATTCGGATTTGATATTGCTGATGTTAGTGGAAGCATAAGGTTGTTCTCGGATGTAATGAAAAGGCTGGGGATAAAACTAGACGGAGATGAGCTTTATGAGGAGTTTCAGAGAATTTACGATGAGTGTGTTATTAGAAATGCTGATAAAGTAAAGGCCGAAAATAGGTTGTGGAATAAGGGAAGAGGGAGATGATTCCTCTGCTCTTATTCTATTAGGATAGGTGGAGCAGGTCAAATATACTACAGATTGAAAAAATCAATTTGAGATTGAAATAGAATAATTCAAATGATATACTAAAGAAGTAATAAATAGTTGTGATGTCATGAAAGGGATTAATAATGGCAATCAGATACAATAAATTATGGAAACGATTAATAGATGAAAATATGATGAAAGTTGACCTTAGAGACCAGGCAGGAATTACAACAAATGCGTTGGCAAAACTAGGGAAGAATGAACATGTGAGTACACAAGTATTGGAAAAAGTATGTAACGTATTGCATTGTGAGATACAAGACATTATGGAATTCGTTCCAGATGAGGAAAGGGAAGAAAAGTAATATGGCTAAGAAGAAAACAGTTGAAAAAGCATTGAACTTAGATAGTATTTTATTTAATTGTAGGGATTACCTACGTGCGGCACGTAACTCAGGCTCATTCTTTGAAAAGAGAGATATGATGCTTACACTTGTATTCTTAAGATTTATTGGAGAAAAGTATGAAGACGGAATTGAAAGGTTAAAGCAAACGCTGATAGAACAGGGATTAGACCCGGAAGATGAAAATATAAGAGCAGCCTTTTTTGATGATGCTACTTTCGCAGATGGAACATATAATTTACCACCAGAAGCAAGATGGTCGACAATCATTAATACACCGGCTCCGGGATTAAATGTTGCACTTGATACTGCTTTGCAAAGACTCGAGGAAGAAGATTCACAATTAAAGGGGTGTTTTGTTAAAGGAACATTTATTGCACGAAATCTAGCTGCCAATGATATAAAGAAAATTGTTGATGAGGTAAACAAAATCAACCATAAGGCATTTGGCGAAGAGAAGGATCTTATTGGTCGTGTATACGAATATTTTCTTAAAGAATTTGCAGTAAATGCAACAAAAGAAGAAGGAGAATTCTATACACCGCATGACGTGGTTCAATTGATTGCAACTATGATTGAGCCTTATGATGGCACTTTATATGACCCTTGCTGTGGTTCGGGAGGAATGTTTATTCAGAGTGCTGAACTTGTAAAGTCAAAGCAGGGAAACTTAAATGGCATCAATATTTATGGTCAGGAAAAAGAACCAGCAACATATCGTCTTGCAAAAATGAATCTTGCACTTCGAGGAATTAGCCATAATCTTGGTGATGAAGCTGATTCTTCATTCACTCATGACTTGCATAAGGGATTGTATTTTAATTATATAATGGCAAATCCCCCATTTAACCTTAAAGGCTGGTATAACGACAATTTAAAAAATGACGCTCGTTGGACAGACTATGTAACACCACCGGAAAGTAATGCTAACTATGCCTGGATTCTGCATATGCTTTCGCATTTGAAGAAAGCTGACGGAGTTGCCGGTTTTCTTCTTGCAAATGGTGCATTAAACGACAGTGACACTTTAGAAATTCGTAAAAAATTAATTCAGAAAGATAAGGTGGAAGCTATTATTGTTCTTCCTAGAGAATTGTTCATTACTACTGATATCAGTGTTACCTTTTGGATACTGAATCAGAATAAAAAAGGCGGTAAATATCACGGTAGAAATCTTCGTAATCGTGAACATGAAATTCTTTTTATGGATTTACGTCAGTGGAGGGAAAACCCAGTTAAAGGCGAGAACAAAAAGAAGGTACGTTTGGTAACGGAGCAGATTGAAAGAGCAGCAGACATATACCATACATGGCAGAGCGAAGGCACTGATGGTACGAATTATGAAGTGCCTGAACTTTGTCGTAGTGTGGGTATTGATGAGATTGAAAGCAAGGGATGGACACTTACTCCGAGCAAATATATAGAATTTATTGACCGTGATTTGGATATAGATTATGAAAAGGAAATGGCTCGTATTCAGGCGGAAATGAAAGAAGTTTTGGCGCAGGAAAAGAAATCCCAGCAGATGCTGGAAGATGCATTTAGGGGGATTGGTTATGGAATTGACTAAATATAAACTTGGGAAACTGATTGAACAATGTGATAATCGAAATACCGATGAAGAATATACGGCTGATGATGTTAGGGGAATCTCTACAGGTAAGGAATTCATTGAAACTAAAGCTAATATGGATGGAGTTAGCTTAACATCGTATAAGATAGTTAAAGAGAATGAATTTGCTTATGTAGCAGATACCTCAAGGCGTGGTGATAAGATTGCTGTTGCATTTAATAGAAATGAAGGCAATATTTTGATTTCCTCAATATATACCGTTTTTTATGTAAGTAATCCAGAATTACTCCTTTCCGACTATTTATTTATGTTTTTTAATCGTTCTGAATTTGATCGTTATTCACGATTTAATTCTTGGGGGTCTGCAAGAGAAACTTTTAGTTGGGAAGATATGTGTGATATAGAAATCGACCTCCCACCACTTCCAATTCAGCAAAAGTATGTTGACATTTACAATGCTATGCTTGCAAATCAGCAAAGCTATGAGCGTGGGTTGGAGGATTTAAAACTGGTTTGTGATGCGTATATTGAAAATTTAGGACGAAAATTGCCTTGTGAGATTATTGGTGCGTATATTGAGGAATTTAATCAGAAAAATGGAGGTGGTCTGACTTTAGATTCTGTAAGAGGAATTGCAACAAGTAAAGAATTTATAAATACTAAAGCTAATATGGATGGAGTTTCTCTGAATAATTATAAAGTAGTAGAGCCTGGGATGATTGCTTTTATTTCTGACACTTCGCGAAGAGCAGATAAAATGTCGCTAGCCTTGAATCAGTCAGATGAGAACTATTTGGTATCCTCAATATCAACTGTAATGCAAACTGATAGTGCTAAGCTACTTCCTAAGTATTTGTTTTTATTCTTTTGTAGAGCTGAATTTGATCGTTATGCTCGTTTTCATTCATGGGGGAGTGCAAGAGAAACATTTAGTTTTGAGGACATGAAAGATGTATCGATTCCAATACCAAATTTGGAGATTCAGAAATCTATTGTGGAGATACACGAAGCATATATAACGCGTAAAGAGATTAACGAAAAACTCAAAGCGCAAATAAAAGATATCTGCCCGATTCTTATTAAGGGTTCTATCGAAGAGGCGAGAAAAACAAAGGAGGCGTAATCTATGGCTAGGTTAAAAGAATACAATGGTTACTATTGTGAATCGGAATATGAGTATGCCTTCATTGGTTTTTTGGAGACTGAGGGCTGGATATATTCTTCTGGTAACAACATTTCTCGCGTAACCAAGAGAGATGTGCTGATTGCTGATGATTTCAAGAAGTTCATAGTCGATACAAATCCAGATTTAACCGAAGATGAGGTGACTCAGATTTTTGATAATGTTCGACTTGTCGGAAGCGAAAGTGACTTTGCTACCTTGCATAAGGTTTATGGCTGGATGGTTAATGGCATTCAGTTTACACCTCAAGATGGTATTGCAAGGATGATACCTCTCATCGATTTTAAAAAAGATAGCAATAAGAATATTTTTCGAGTAGTAAACCAGTTCACAGTGGAATATACAAACAACGGTCAGAAAGAAAATCGTAGACCGGATGTACTCTTATTTGTAAATGGTATGCCACTGTGTGTTATTGAGTTAAAAAATCCTGCGGATGCAAATGCGACCATTTATGATGCGTGGGAGCAAATTAATATCCGCTATTGGAGAGATATTCCACATCTTTTGCATTACTGTACTTTGGCTTGTATCTCCGACGGTGTTAAAACAAGACTGGGAACAGTCCATACTCCTTATGAGCATTTTTATGCATGGAGGCGTGTGAATGATGGTGATGCAGTATATACTTTGCCTTTTGAAGAAACCGAAACAATGATAAAGGGTGTTTATGCACCTGAGCGATTCTTAGAGATTTTCAGAGATTATATTTATTTTCAAGATAGCATTTACGATAGTGACGAAGTTGAAATTGTATGTCGTTATCCACAGTTTTTTGCTGCAAGATTACTCAGGCAAAGTATTATTAATTCTGTTGTTCAAAAAAGCGGTAAAGGTGGAACATATTTTGGTGCGACAGGATTCGGAAAAACATATACTATGGCTTTTCTTGCCCGTCAGCTTGCACTTCGCTGTACAGATATACCGGAAATCGGCTCACCGACAATTATCCTGATTGTTGACCGAGATGAACTTCAAAAGCAGGGAGCAAAGCTTTTTACAAAGAGTAAGGAATTTTTGAACCTTGGTGAAGTAGCTGTTGTAAAAAACAGAGCACAGTTAAGACAGGAACTTGGCGCAAGGCAAAGTGGCGGCTTTTACATTTGCACAATTCAGAAGTTCTGCGACCGGGAAGATGACAAAATCGGTCTTATTAATGACCGACAGAATATTATATGTTTCTCTGATGAAGCACACAGAACTCAGCTTGAACATTCTAAGAAGATTCAATTCAGCAAGGATGCTGATGAAAATATGAAAGCTATGGTTTCAAAGCCATACGCAAAGGTTTTGAAAGAAGCATTCCCACAGGCTACTTTTGTTGGATTTACCGGTACTCCTATTGCAGAGACTTATCAGACTTTTGGTGATGAAATTGATAGATATACCATGGATCAGGCAGTTGCAGACGGATTGACTGTTTCTATCAAATATCATCCTCGTATTGCAAAGGTTTTACTTGATAAAGTAAAAGTAAAAGAGATTGAAGATTACTATAAAAAATGTGCTAATGATGGTGCAACATATGAGGATATCGAAGCAAGTAAAAAAGCAATGAGTTCTATGGAGGTAATTCTCGGAGAACCTTCACGATTAGAACGTCTTGCTACAGACATTCATGATCATTATATTTCTTCCTGTGCAGGTGATCCGGATAGAATACAGAAAGCAATGGTTGTTTGTTCAAACAGAAAGATTGCGTATGCGTTACTTCAGAAATTCAAGGATAAATATCCAGAATGGTTTGAAGAAAAGAAATCACCTGACGGAGTTGCTGTAACCGAAGAAGAATTGAAAGAATTGAAGCCAATGCCATTTATCGCAATGGTGTCTAGTGTTGGTAGTAACGATGAAAAAGATATGTATAATTATTTGGGCGGTGTTAAGAATGATAAGCGTTCTGAAGAACTAGACGCTGCTTTTAAACAGGAAAAATCAAACTTCCATATTGTTATTGTTGTAGATATGTGGATTACAGGCTTTGACGTTCCTTGTCTTACATACTTATATAATGACAAGCCTCTTAAGAAGCATTTGTTGATACAGACGATTAGTCGTGTAAACAGAAAATATCCTGGAAAACAATTTGGTATGGTAATTGACTATATCGGCATTCGCAACAATATGCGTGAAGCAATGAAGGTTTATGGTGGAGATACTTCTGTTGCACCTACATCTGATGATGTCGAACAGGCTACATCAGTGTTCAGGGAAGAGTTAGAAATTTTAAAAACGCTGTTTAGTGATTATGATTTATCACCTTTCTTAAATCCAGATTGTGCTCCTATCGAGCGTTACAGACTTCTTGCTAAAGCTGCCGAGTATGTATTTGCATCAACGCAGAAATTACAAACAGAAGGAAATAAGGGGACTCAGAAGGTTTCATTTAAAACCTATTTTTTAAAGACAGTAAAACGAATGAGGGCAGCTTTTGATATTTGTCAGCCTTCCGGTTATCTTGGGGAAGAAGAATCTGCACTTGCACAATGCTTTATGGCTATAGCAGGTTTTGTTCGTAAGATGAGCGGAACAAGTGAAGTAGACACTGATACGATGAATCGTGCAGTTTCAAAGATGGTTGAAGAAGCATTAAAATATAATCAGGTGGAAAGTGTTCTTGAAAGCGGAGAGGAAGAAGATATTTTTTCTCCGGAATATTTTGAAAAATTATCTGATGTCAAAATGCCAGCAACTAAATTGGAACTTCTTGTGAAAATGCTCCGTAAACAAATTAAGGAATATGGAAAAGTTAATCAGTTAGCTGCAAAATCATTTCAGGAAATGTTGGAAAAGACGATTGCAGAATATCATGAAAGACGTAAACATCTTACTGCTGAAGAAGCCGGTGAGACACAGGAAAAGGCATCAGAGGATATCATTAAGATTGCAACGGAACAGGCTTTAGCTATTCTTCGTCAGATGAACGAAAATAGAGAGAGTTTTCGAAAAATTGGCTTAACATTTGAGGAAAAAGCATTCTATGATATTTTGATTTCTCTGCGTGACCAATATAACTTTGAGTACGGAACAGATAAAGAGGTAGATGGTGTTGCAGTCAATGATAAATGTAAAGCATTAGCTAAGAAGATAAAGGATATTATTGATACAAAATCCTCATTTGCTGATTGGCTCAATAATCAGAATGTTCGTAACCAATTAAAACTTGATATAAAAATCTGCTTGGTGAAGAATGGTTATCCACCACAGTATAGTCCGGAAGTATTCAATAAAGTTATGGAACAGGTGGAGAATTTTGAGGAGTATTCCATAACAGAAGATATAGGAAATGAAGTAGATAATTCTGCAAAGATTTATCAATATGAGCCAGAGTATAGGGTGATGAAGGTTGCGGAAGATTCGGCAAAATATGGAAAAGATTAAATGAAGTATTATTTCTAGGAGGAGTTAAATTGGATTACATAGATATTATTGAAAAGAGTATATATAATATTGATTCAAAAATCTGTGGAATAATTGATGACTATAAAGTATTGCAAGATTCTCAAAAAGTTGCAGACTATGTAATTCAATTTTTTCGCACTTATTTAGAACATATTGCAGCACGTATATATGCTCATGAAAATCCTAATAAACAAGTACCAATTAGAGGAAAAGATAAATGGTATACCCAATATATGAAACCGCTCAAAGAGAATAATGAATATGGATATATATGGAATTTACATCATTCACTCCAGATTACGACATCTCATTATGTACCTGCAGAGGATGGGGCTATTCGTTTAATGGATGGTTATTTATCTCAATTATATCAGTTAAGAGATCAGATGAGAGAAAAGTTTGGATTAGTTCTGATGAGTAATCTCGACGAGTATCCGCAGGAGAAGAATTCTGAATTAGATCCATATTATGAAAAAATTTATTTTGCATTAAAGGGTATACATTTGGAATATGGCACAAAACATACTAACGATAGATATTACATTACAAGGAAAAAATACCGAACGGTAAATGGAAAAGGCTTTTTTGAATATACACTGTCATATGCACAGGAAGAAATAACTAAATTTGATCGATTTGTTGCATATTCATTTAATGATATTCCGGATAATTATTCTATTCAATGTGATTTCGCTCAAGCAAATGTAGATTTTAACGGAGTTGATATTGACATAAAGTGCCTCATTGCTTGGAATGTTTCTATACGTCCGTGCGAATTGGAGAAGTTAGCTGCAATATGTGGATATGAAATTAAAGTAAGATCTGATGATTTGTATTACAAAGCATTGATGAAATTTCTTAGTAGAACTGGAATGAATCTGATGGACATTCTTTTGGCAGATGAGGGGGACTATGAGATTTATATTCAGCAAGTGGAACTGAGTAAGAAACCTGAATTGGAAGAAACTTTTGATAAAATAAGAGAGATTATCATTGGTGAAAAACCAGGAAGTAACATTTTAAGATACATCACCGCTTATTTGAAGAATGATGTAATTAGAGACCAGTTGTCGGATCGTTCAAATAATCGTCTATCGTATTTATATCTGAAGAATGAGGCAATACCATTTGATGAAATGCCGTATGCTTCAAGTTTATGTGGACATAATTTACTAAAATCAAGATTGAATAAATGTTTAGAGATATATAATTGCGAACATCAATATGTGTCGGCAATGGTCAATAGAGAAGCATATGATAGTAATACATTATATGTAACGGTGGATGAAAATCAATTGGATTATTATCAGTATGAGGTGGAGAAATTTAATCAAAACTTGTATGAAAGCACGAAACAGCAACTTAGAAAAATTGAGACATTTACAAACCATTTGTATGTTAAGAATTATTATGAGATAACCAAATCTGTTATAGAAAAGTTACAGCAATATACTTCGGAAGCTGTCGATGGTTATTCTGATATGCTTGCAGACAAAGCAGAATTTATGAATGAAATTGATGATGTTGAAAAGCAAAAAATATTAGAAAATATCTTTATAAATTCTAGATTAGGAATGGTTTATGGTGCAGCAGGAACAGGTAAAACAAGAGTAGCAGAGTATATTGCGAAATTATTTGATGATAAGAATATTCTTTTGCTTGCTAACACAAATGCTGCGAAAAATAATTTGGAGAGAAGAATAAATTCTTCTTGTGATTGCTACACAGTATATGACTATTTGAAAAATGGATATAGCTGGAAAAGGTATGATCTGGTTATTTTGGACGAGTGTAGTACAGTATGTAATGAAGATGTTTTTAATCTGTTTGAAAAGTGTAATGCGGAAGCATATTTACTTCTTGGAGATATATACCAGATAGAAGCAATAAAGTTTGGAAATTGGTTTAGTTTTGCAAGATATTTTGTTGATAAAAAATCTGTTTATGAGCTATCAACTCCGTACAGGGCAAAGGATAAAGCAATTTTGCTTGATATGTGGACTTGCGTGAGGAAATTTGATGAAAATATGTTTGAAAGACTACAAGCAAATGGATTTATATCAACTTTAAATGAATCTATTTTTGAAAAAGATGATGAGGAAATCATTTTATGTTTAGGATATGATGGATTGTATGGAGTCAATAATATTAATAGATATATGCAGAAAATCAACCCGTCTAAGCCGATTGAATGGGGGAATTGGACATATAAGATCGGAGATAAAGTTTTGTTCAATGAGAGTAGAAGATTTGGAAACGTCTTATATAACAATTTGAAAGGCCGTATACTATCAATTGACAAGAAAACGGATGAAATAGTATTTCAAGTATTGGTTGATAAAGTTATTGATAAGACAGAGGCTGGTTTTGCAGGTATTAAACTTGTTGAGTGTGCTTATGATGATAAATCCATTGTTGAGTTTAATGTGAAAAGGCGAGTTGAGCGTGATTCTGATGCTGATTATTCTGAAGAAATCGTACCATTTCAAATTGCTTATGCGGTATCTATACATAAAGCACAGGGTTTGGAATATGAATCTGTGAAGGTTGTAATTACAGAGGATGTTGACGAAAGAATATCACATAATATTTTCTATACTGCAATTACAAGGACAACAGATAGGCTTAAAATATATATGAGTAAAGAAACACAGAATAAACTGGCAGAGAAGTTTGTAAAAAGTAATGTAGGCTTGCAGCAGGCACAATTATTTGCAGGACATGCTGGATTGAAATTGAAGAATAAATTGTCCTCATAAGTGAGTCAGTGTAAATAATCAAGAATATAATTTGTTAAAGGAGTGACACCGAATGATTGATATATACACAGAAAAAAAGGATACAAAAGATTGGATTATCAAGAATGATTTATTCTTTAATTTAAATACAAGTAATGAAGAAATGTCTGATAATGAAGTAGCATTAATTAAGCAAATCGATGATGCAAAATTGAAACCAGACAAGCATATAGAAACCAAGTATGGATTGGGAACTATCCGTAATCTTTCTTCTGGATGTAAGACATTGCTCAATATAGTAAAGCATCCCGAAAAAGTGGTGTGCGTAGAGGAATGTGGACCGAATGTGCTTAAGGTGATATTTGCCATGGATAAAATAAAGATTTATATGTCACGACCATCTCTTGCAGATATTCCGGATGATGCAATTATTAGATTTAATGATACGGATGTTGTGACAGGAAGTGCTGGATACAATGCGTGGTGGAGTAAGGAATATGAAAGGAGAGAGGCGAATGATTTATAATAAAATAGCATTTCAAGCAGATCCTTTTTCATATGATTTGGTGTTCGAAGATCGTATTACTCTTGTTGGCGGAGATAGTGGTACTGGAAAGACGGTACTTTATGACATGTTGGAGGACTTGAAGCAAACCGAAGAATATAATGCAATTAAACTATTCAATTATAAATCTGAGGATGTATTAGAGAAATTGAAACAGTGCAGAAACAATTTTGTTGTTATTGATAATGCTGATATTTTGATGGATGACGAGGTAAGGCGATTCATCAATTTTGAATTTTCGAATCAGTATATGTTATTCCTAAGAAATTGCGATGGACTGAACGTCTCAGATAAGAGTTTTAAGGTAATGAAGTTTAAGAGTAATAGGATTACTTTAGAAGAGGAGTTGTGATATGAAGTATTTATGGACAGAGGACACAGGTGCTGGACTCCACTTCTGGAAGTTAGTCAATCAGCTTTTCTTTGATAATGCACTTGTAGTTGAAAGTAAAGAGAGTAACCAAGGCGTCTTGTATTCCTTGACATCATTGAATGCAAAGGAAGAAGATGAATATTACATAGCATTTGACTATGTGCCAGATAATTAGGATATTGGAAATAAGTATCGCCAGTTGAAACAATTAGTGGAAAAGTCAGAAGCAAAGATTATTATTCTTGATATGATTTGCTTTGAATACTTTATATTGGCATTCGATAAGTTGGTGTCTTGGACTGGAACCGGTAAGACGGATAAGATAAAAATGCGCGAAGATATTCTTGCAGCAATAGAAGATCACAGAATAGATTTGTCGAAGATTGAGAATCAGAAGACAATGCAGTATTTGTTTGGATTTAAGAGATATTCTACAGAACGAGTGATGAAAACGTTGGTAGGTGAATTTATACAAAACGAGAAGTGGTCTGTTAAGGGGCAGCTTATGGGTGAATGCTGGTATAAGGATTGTTGTGTATCTGAACATATGGATAGTCTTAGGTGTGGAAAGCCAGAGGTTGAGGATGGAAGTGAGAAGATGAGGGCGTTGATAGAGTCGGAGGAAGTACAGAGGAAAATAAAGGCTATCTGTAGTAGTTGTTGATGATAGGCGTACTTTGAAAAATGTAGTTTTGATTTTGGGTCCAGTAACAAAAGAAGATGCAATGAAATCAGAGAAGTACCTTCTTTATGAAGCATTGAAAAGAGTGCAGAGGGGGAGCTTTGTCACTATCTATGGAAGAAGACTGAAGTTTTTAATTTGATATATATGGAGGTATACTTTATAAAGAAGATTAGAGTCAATACATCAATATAAAGTGAAACAAATTATAGCAACAATAGTAATTACACGGATTGTAGTATTTGTTTGCAAGTATGAGATATTGCATTTCATGTGATTATTATCTAGAGGAAATTTATATATGTATAAGAAAAGTGAAATAGAAATAGAAGTATTACCAGCGAATGAGGGGGACTGTATATTAATTACAATTGAAAAAGAAGATATACATATACTTATAGATGGTGGAACTGCAGAGACATATAGAAATTATTTAAAAACTCGTTTGATACAGTTAAGAAATGAAGGAAAGGAAATTGACTTATTAATTGTTACACATATTGATAACGATCATATAGGAGGAATAATTGAGCTGCTTAAGGAAAATGGCTCAGATATGGATTCCAAAATAATCAGAATTAAAAATATATGGCATAATAGTTACAGGCATTTACAGTTTGATAAAAATCAGACGTTAGGTAAATCTGAAAAAAATATATTGAATAAGATTATTGCTAATGGGGAAGTTTCCTTAAATTACAATGTTGGTAAGAGTAGTCCGATTAGTGCAATACAGGGAACAACACTTGCTGGGTTAATATTTGAAGGCTACTATCATTGGAATGAACAATCTGAAGGGCAGGCTATCATTAATAATGGAATAAATTATCAGTTTGGAAAAGAATGTTTTATATCAGTATTAAAACCCAATATTTCTGACTTAGAGAAACTTGGTAAGAAATGGAAGATAGATTTAAAGAAATCAAAATACTCATTTGTATTTTCGGAAGATAAGTTATTTGATGACGCTTTCGAATACTATTGTCGTTGTATGCCAACAGATGGAAATGGAAATAATGAAAAGATATGTTACTCGAACCATAATACAGAAGAAATGACTATTGAAGAAATTTCTAGGGAACCAATGAGTGAAGATAATTCTATTACGAATAGGTCTTCTATTTCAGTAATAATTAGATATAGAAATAAGAAGCTCTTGTTTTTGGCGGACAATATAGCTGATGATGTTCTAGAGTATTTATCACAAGAAGACAGGGGGTATTCATTAGTAAAATTACCACATCATGGTTCCGCAAATAATATTAGTGATGATTTTGTTGAATGTATAGAATCCGATACATATTTGGTTTCAACAAATTCAGAAAAGTATAATCATCCTGATATAGAAACATTGGCAAAGATTGCATGTAAGAGAACAGAGTATGTTAAGAGAATATATTTTAATTATAAAATTGACAAAGTTGCAGATTTTGAAAAGAAAATTTATGGAATGAATGATATAGAGTTTGTTTATTTAGGGGAAGGGCAGAAAATATATCTGTAGAAGGTGAACTGAAATGGATAATTTAAAATCTGCTGTAGCTTTACTCATCTGTGGAAAAGAACAAGGTACAGCATTTCTAATTAGCAACATATTAGCACTAACGATGACACATTGTGTTGAGGATGCAATTGAAAATGGAGAGGATATAAAACTTGCCTTTAAAAATATTCCTGGTCAAGATGAAATAAATATAAAGGCATCTATTGTATCATATGAAGAAGATTATCCTGTATCAGTTTTAAGATTGGATAATGAAATTCAAATTGAACCATTGGGTATATCTTGTTATGAAGATCACATTAGTCAAGAAGAAAAACTTATAGCGTATGGATATCCTCATGTAAAAGGGGATGAGGGATATCCTATTAATATATTTATCAATGACTATTTGAGTGAAAATGTAGTCAATGATGGTGATGTGACGTTAGTAATTGATCCTAAAATTCGAATAGAAAACTTTGCAGGAATGTCTGGAAGTCCAGTTGTTTATAGAAACAATGTGATAGGAATATTGATTGAGCAGGGAATAGAATCAATAGGTAATAACCGAAAAGCTGTCGATGTAAAAATGATTAGTATTAAAAGAATACAAAATTTGCTCGACAATGTTAGAATTCAGTATTTATCAATAAAGTACGCGGAATTACAAGATGAATTAAGAAAGATGCAACAACCAAAGGAGTATCGTGAAGATGGTTGTTATTATGATGAAAGAAAAAAGAATTACAAAGAAAAATACGTTGCGGATTACTGTGAATTAGATGGTGCTATTGAAGATTATGAAAAATCAATTGAAATTAAATTGAAAAGTATTTTCTCAATTAAGAATAAGGGCAATATAAAAAAGGCCTGGGATGAATTGCGAGAGTTGACAGCGATGGTGAGAGGAAGTAAAAGTAAACCATCTAAAATGCTATCACGTTTATATTATTTACAAGCATGTTGGTATCTTGATGATTATGAGGATAGTGGCAATGCACAAAAATATATCAAGAAAGCTTTGGAAATAAACCCGGATTATGATTGTAGAAATTATAATGCGAAAAAACTCTTTAAAGAGGGAAATGTTGTTGAAGTCAAGAAAGAGCTCTATCCAATTGATAATGTATCTATATTAAATACATACATACAACTATGTGTATATAATATCGAAATTGAAGATGCGTATGAAGTTTTTGAAAGTAGTAAACACTTGGCTAATGATGGGACTTACTATTTGATGTCCTTAATATGTATCTTGGACGGAGATTATGCATTAGCGCATCAGTATATGAAGAAGGCAAATGAAGAAGATAAGGATATGCCACTTCATATTATGATGGAAGGAGTAATTTTGTATTGGGAGTTACTTCCGTCAAATATGATATATGGAGATAGTCTGTTGCCTTCTATGTATGTAAATTCAATGCTTTTGCTAAATAGCGAATTGAAGCAAAAAGTCGATGAAATAGTGTCTTTATATCAAAAAGCATATGAACTGGCTGAAATTGCAGAAAACACGGAATTACAGAAACAGATATTAGCTGTATGGTTGAATACACTTTCGATATCTGATGAATATAGAGAAGAAGGTTATAAAATTGCCTCTAAACTAATGGAATTAGAACCATATCAGTGTCAAGCAGTTATTTTCTTTTGCGTTACTGGAAAGGAAATACCACTTAGAAAAGATTTTAACCCAACAGAGATTGTTCAAAAAAAAGGAAACAATATTGAATCAATGATTTCTTGTGTGTATTTGTTCATGAACAAAAAGGATTATGTGTCAGCATATAAAAAGTTAAAAGAGTATCGTTTTAAATTTGAAGAGATGCACATGATGAGTCATTGGTTTGAACTGGCGGTACGATGCTGTGATGATTCAAAAGAGTTGAGCCAAATGCAAGATAGTTTAGATAAATTCGACATGGATTTAACTACAAAAGAGAGAATTGACGGAATGATTTTAGAGGCGCTTGGGGAAAATGAAAAGCTCATAAATCATGCATTGTCATTATATCAGCAAACAAATCTAGAAATAGATTTGATAAATCTTATTAATTGTTATGAAAAAAATCAGGATTGGAAGAATGCTGAATATTATTGCAACGATTGGTTAAAAAAATTTCATAATCCTATGGCAAACATAAAAATAGTAAGATATCTTGCATTACAAAATAGACAAGAAGAATGTTTGAATAAGGTATGCGAGCTTAGAAAATCTGGACAGGAAGAATGTCTTACAAAAGAGGTCTTGTTTTATGAAGTTCAGGCACTTAAAATTTTGAGAAAATATAGTGAAGCGATAGAAAAAGGTGAAAACTTATGGAGTAAAGAAGTGTCTCCTAAAATACTTTTTTTGCTGGCGGAATGTTATTATTTGAATGTTCAGGAACAAGAGGCAATTTACACTTTAAGAGACGGCATTAAAAAGGGAATAAAAAATGTTGAAGTATATCAGATGTATGCGGAATTCAATAAAAGAATTAGTGTTAGCGAGTCTGAGAAATATGTAAAAAAAGCGTTGATACAATCGGATAACGATCCTAATGTAATGATGTGGGCAATGAATTTCCTCTATTCAATTGGAAAGAGTGATAGTGCATCCAAATTATTTGTTAAACTACAAGCTTTAGACAAAGTGGATTGCTTTAGAACATTGACTTTTAAAGAAGCTAAGGAATGGATTGAGAAAGTTGAGGAAGAAAGTAAAAAACGATATGAAATGTATATGAAGTGTCAATTCCCATATCACTTATTCTTTGACCACTCAGGGAATGCTAGTTATACATTGTATTGTCAGCAGTTATGGAGTAACAATATTAATAATTCAGTAGGAAAACAATTGTTATTAACAACGTTCGGAGGGCATCATGCTTCAATTGAAGAAATAAAGAAAACATTGGGACAAGCAATAACTATTGATTTCTCTTCGTTAATTCATTTGAAACATTTTGAGATATTAGATGATATTAAATCGTGTTGGAACCCAATAGTTATATCGGGAAATATTAGCAATATTATTGCTTCAGAACAAAATAAATGTTTGCCAAGTCAACCTGATATGTTAGCAGCAAAGGAAAAAATGGTGGCTACATGGAGAAGAAAAACGCTTAATTACATTGAATTACCTTCACAAAACGATTTGAAAAACTGGGTTGAAACTGGAATTAATCTGGGTGATATTGTTCCGTATGAGCTTGCAAAGTGTAATAATTTGATTTTAGTTTCTGATAATTTTATATCTGATTTATTAGAAGAGTCATATAAAATAACAGACGAAATGAGAAATGATGTTATTTCGCCCTATGAATTATTAGCCATTTTAGAAAAGAGAGGAGATATTAATAGTGAATTTAAAAATAAATATAAGGGAGGTAGAAAACTAAGAGAAGGAAATGAATTAATTGATACACTTGTTGGCTATAATGGAAAGTTGCCTATTTTAGTTGGTGAAAATTTTTTGCGAGAAATGTTCGAAATGGATGGAGTGTCAGTTATTTCGCATAAATGTAATATTCATGTAATTAGCAATATTTTTGATAATATTGAGAGTGAAATGAAGCGAGTCGAATTGGCAAAGGAAGCTTATGTTTTTTTGGAAGATTTAAAAAACGATATTCAAGAGAATAAAGAAGCTGGATATATTGGTTATTATGGCTTCTACGAAGATGAACATAAAAGAAAGAATGAAATATTTACTAATGATTTTCTGGATTTATTTCACTATGCATCTTTAAATAGCCATATACTTGTTTGTGATGATAGATGGGCAAATAGTTACAATAATTTTAATGATTGTTTTATCTATTCCGTTACTGATATTGTAGAGTTACTACATGAGCAAAGAATTATTTCGGATGAGAAGTATATTAATGTTATTACACAAATGTTTAATGAAGGTTATGCATATATTGTTCCGCCATTTGAATATATGAAATTGTTATTGGAACAAGTGCCAGATGGAAAGGATGTTAGTCAAGAGATTCCAGAAGAACTCTCTATAATGTGTGATTATTTGGTTTATATAACGGCATCAGAAAGCAAATTAGATGATGATATGATACATCAGGGTGTAATGCCAGAATCTGCCGGATACATGTATAACCTGCAAAGAGAATTAACAAAGCTTATGAAATATGTATGGTGTACTGAACGAGGTGAGTTATGGAAATGCCAAGTATCAGATTGGTTATTAGCTAATTATTCTGTCTTTTCATATCGCACAGTGATGAACGAGAGTGTTGACAGTGGTAATCAAAATTATTATGAGTTAGAACTTTCAAATTTCTTGTTTTCAGGTTTTTGTGAAATTCCGGGTAATTCATATAGGAAAGAATATTATAGTTGGTTATTTAACTGGTTTAGCAAAAATAATCAATGGAAAAATGGTTTAGAGGATAGACTAATACAATCATTAGCTAATCTTATAAGTGAAGTATATAGACATGAAAGTGGCACTCCATATAAAGATATTGGGATTGGAATGTTAGTTTTATCTGTAACAGCTGATATGCCAGAATACTATAGAAATCTGATCAGAAAAAATGCATCAATAGCACCAATAATAGAAAAATTTGAGGATAATTTTGTTTATTTAGGAGAAAAAGATTTTATTCTACGAGAACATTTTAATCAATGGCTTGAGGATGCAATGAAACAGGGAATTGATTGTAGTATCATAAGAACAAACGAAACAACGAAGAGAGAATATACAATAACATTCATTGTAAATGAGTTGTTTCACCAAGGGTTTAGGATTGAATACATTGACGATGCTAGAAATAAGAGAATATATTACTTTAGAATTGATCAAGCAATGTTACTCTGTCAAGATGCTCTGTTGAGAACAAAAGGATTGCTCTCTCTGAGTAGCTTTATTACGGATTTAGATATGAAAGAATGCCAGAGAAATCTAAATCGCAAAAATTGGGGAGAGATAGTTGATAAGGTTGTGTCAGAAATAAAATCGAGAGAAGATTATATTGTATACATCATTCGTTATATGTTGGAAAATGAAACTCAATTGTTTTCCATAGAAGATTTATTTCCGGATAGTATAGAATTATTTGAGAATGTACTAGCGAATAATTCAGAGGATGATGTATTTAAAAGGGGGAATCAATGGTTACAAGATAGTGACAAAAATGTCCTTAATATATTTTGTCAATTGATTATATACATATATAATTATTTTAGGAGAAGTGAGACTTATTTGACTTTTACAGAAAAAGATTCTCTTGTTGTTGCAAATTATTTTTCAGATATTGTACTAACACAAATTACTCAATTAAATGAAAGCAAGAGGCTAAAGTATACTTTACAAGAATTGTCAAATTGGTTGTTACAGCTAAATGATAGTATGGGATTCCTTGATAATTTTAAAAATAATGTCATCTCACAAGAAGAAAAAGCTGGAATAGAACAAGAGATAACTGAGTATTTTAGTTTAACCAATTTACAACATGCAAGTGGTAATGAGATAGTAAGTATTTGTAAAAAAATGTATTTTTTTGAAGGCGAGGATTTACAAACATATTTATTGTTAATAAAAGAATGGATAATAGAACATTGTAAAAAAGAAAAAGAAGGAGTAGATGAGGAAAAGGAACTCCTAAGTGTTATGGAGTATTATGTGTGTGTTGTAAATAAAGAAAAGCCAAATCAAATTGTTAATAGCTATCTTGAATTATGGGAGGAAATTTTAAATCAAGGTATTCATATTGAACTGTCAAGGAGCTCGATGTATATACTTCGAAGATGTATTACGGGTTTTAGTTTCGAACAAGGAATAAGGATGAGAAAAATTATTGAAAAGATAAGTTTACAAAGGTAAATGAATATTCTTGATTCAAGAAACCACAATTCTGGAAAATTGGAAACCGATATTCCGGATGTTAGAAACCAACTTAATTCTGCTTAGGTGACATAAACTTATATTGGCTTCATTTGTCAAGATCTTGCCGTGTAAGCGGTGTGAAGCAAGCTTTACATATGAAGAAGATGTCTTGACGCTGACCTTGATTGATATAGGAATGCTAGCGGATTTGTTTAGCATGTGATAGTAAACGAATAATTCTAATTCTAAATCTATTTAATTCAATAGGTTTAAGGCGAAAATTGGTGATAATGCTTTTGCATTAACGTCATACCAATGGGTAAAGATAACAGATAATTTCTAAATAATTCAGTTGCATTTCATCCTCATCCACACTATAATATCCTCGTGGCAACAGTTTGGCAACAACCATTCAGTAGGTCAAAATAAATAGTGTAATTGATATATAAATATGCCCCATATAAGACTAAAACTTAAACAAAATAAGTTAAGTGCGACCTGGGACATATTGAGTTTGAATAAACAAAAATGTTTAGTAAATCCAGCGTTTATGCGGGTTTGCAGCACTTTTAAAAGTCTTTTGATAACAATTTGATAACGGTTGCATGAGAGCCATTATTCTTGTAATCCAGTGGTTTTAGGGTTAGAGAATGATTGACAGGTGGTTGTGCAACAAATAAATCCATATTTATCTAAAAAGCCCTTAGCTGTGGGTATAAAACTCATAGCTAAGGGCTTTTGTCGTGCTTATTTATCTGGTTTGAGTTTGTCTTGGAACATTTCGATCGTAAATAGTAAACCACACATCTCTAGAACTACACCTCCAAGTTTGAGATAATGTTGGAAAAGTTGTACAATACACTTTTCCCATTTTTCACACTAGGAGGTCAATTATGAACACCAAACTTGCCACAGCACAGATCCGTGTAAAAAACT
>ENA-OWPF01000093-OWPF01000093.1-human-gut-metagenome-genome-assembly--contig:-NODE-93-length-99926-cov-21.424678_pt1 | contig 99926 bp, 98 predicted proteins | sample MGYA00248261_ERZ651840 | MGnify/ENA primary metagenome ERZ651840 (study PRJEB26924, sample SAMEA4378268) | human gut metagenome | biome: human gut; feature: human-associated habitat; material: faeces... | reverse complement strand
TGGGCGTATGAAATTTGCGTGGCTCTGACACTAGTACGAGAGGACCGTGTTGGACTGACCTCTGGTTTACCGGTTGTGCCGCCAGGTGCATTGCCGGGTATCTAAGTCGGGATTGGATAAGTGCTGAAAGCATCTAAGTACGAAGCCAGCCACAAGATTAGATTTCTTTTAGGGTCGTTGTAGACTACAACGTTGATAGGACGCAGGTGTACAGGTGGTAACATCACAGCCGAGCGTTACTAATTGCCCGATGACTTTCTTTTATTGTCTTTTATGGTTTATATATCCGTTTAGCTTTACTATCGGGTGATAGACGGCTAAGTTTACTTTTGTACATTATGTCTGCCTTATTCAGGTGACTATAGCATCAGGGTTCCACCTCTTCCCATTCCGAACAGAGAAGTTAAGCCTGATCACGCCGATGGTACTGCGTAACAGTGGGAGAGTAGGTAGTCGCCGTTTTTTTTAGAGAGTTCATCCCCTCGGGTCAGAAGACACGAGGGGATGACTTGTTTTTGGGTATAGGCTAAGAGGGACATGCGCTTGGAGAAGCGGGGATCACTTATTTGCATTATATCTTTTTTACTTTGATTAATCTTTTATATAAAAGAAAGAATCTTTTAGTTAAAACAAAAGCCGGCTGTGAGTGTTTTAATGGTAGAGTTCGATTTTTAGCAATTAAAAGATGTGAAATATGGTGACACTATACAATAAGTTACTATTTTTGCCACGAAAATCGAAAAGAGAGTTTATCCATAAAAATAGAACGATGAAAACTTCTGTAAAATTCATATTGATGTTTGTTCTACTGATGCTATCCTTTAGCATAAGTGGCAATGCATTGAATATTATGGAATGCTCTCATAACCCAGTTACTTCTTGCCAGGTTTCATCTTCTTCTTTGGATGCTAATTACTCTTATCGGTGTGGTAGCGATTTTGCCGGTTTTGATAAATCGCAAACTTTGTCTGTCTCCGATGTTGAATTAGGTTTCAAACCTGTTTCTGAAACATATTCTTCTACTAATAATCTCCGTCTTCGTCGAATTCTTGAGGATTCTGACCTTTTTAATGACACAATGCGTAAATTGTGCCTGTTGAGAGAGAATTTGTTGGTATTAGACCAAAGTAAATCTTATTATTCGGATAAGGATCCACATTATGCGTCCATAAGCTGTCACTACTACATCTTTGCTTTAAGACGTATCCTTATTTAAATTCCCAATCTTATATACTCGCTGTGTTTGACAATGCAGCCTCATTTTTAGCATGAGGCTGTAGGGGGCGGACTGCGGTGTGTCTAATCGTATTTACTTTAATTCTTAATAACAAATTCTTTAACAAAAAAAACTTTATTATGGAAACTACTCAAAAAAAGTCGACTAAGATTGTAGGTATCAAGAATGCCGGATTGGTTATTATCTGCTGTTTCATTATAGCAGTGTGTATCTATCATTTCATTTTGGGAAATCCCACGAACTTTATGAACAATGATCCTAACAATCACCCACTTCCGGGAAACTTTATGGGGACTATTTACAAAGGTGGAGTGATTGTGCCTGTTATTCAAACTTTATTGCTGACTGTATTGGCATTGAGCATTGAACGTTATTTTGCTCTTCGCTCTGCTTTCGGTAGAGGTTCTTTGGTTAAATTCGTTTCTAACATCAAGGATGCCTTATCGGCAGGAGATCTTCGTAAGGCGCAGGAAGTTTGTGACAAACAGCGTGGTTCTGTAGCAAATGTCGTTACTTCTACATTGCGGAAGTACGAAGAAATGGAGAATGATTCTTCTCTTTCGAAAGATCAGAAACTGCTTGCTATCCAAAAAGAACTGGAAGAAGCTACTGCGCTTGAACTTCCGATGATGGAACAGAATCTTCCGATTATCGGTACGATCACCACATTGGGTACTTTGATGGGATTGCTTGGTACGGTTATTGGTATGATCCGTTCGTTTGCCGCTTTGGCTGCCGGTGGTTCTGCCGACTCAATGGCTCTTTCACAAGGTATCTCTGAAGCTTTGATTAATACAGCTTTCGGTATCCTTACCGGTGCGTTGGCAGTTATCTCTTATAACTACTATACAAACAAAATCGATAAGTTGACTTACAGCCTTGACGAGGTAGGCTTCTCTATTGTGCAGACTTTTGCAGCTACTCATAAATAATCTGGAATCCACTAAATTCTGACAATAATGGGCAGAGCGAAAATTAAAAAGAAAAGTACGTTCATCGACATGACGGCGATGAGTGACGTTACGGTACTGTTGCTTACCTTCTTTATGTTAACTTCTACATTTGTGAAGAAAGAGCCGGTACAAGTGACTACACCCGCCTCAGTTTCGGAAATTAAGATTCCGGAAAAGAATATCCTTCAGATATTGGTTGATCCGAACGGAAAGATATTTATGAGTATGGACAAGCAGTCCGACTTGAAAGCGGTATTGGAGAGCATGGGACAGGAATATGGCGTCACATTCACTCCGGAACAGGAAAAGAAATTCATGTTGGCATCCACTTTCGGAGTGCCGATGAAAAACATGAAAACTTATCTTGACTTGCCGACTGAAAAGCAGGATGCAGTACTGAAGAACGAAGGTATTCCTTGTGATAGTCTTGATAATCAGTTTAAGTCATGGGTGCGTAATGCACGTGCTGTGAATTCTGATTTGCGTATTGCGATCAAGGCTGATGCGGATACTCCTTATTCTGTGATTAAAAATGTTATGAATTCACTTCAGGACCTCAGGGAGAATCGGTATAACCTGATTACTTCTCTGAAAACGACTTCTGAAAACTAAAAACGAACAACTATGAGTGCTGAAGTACAAGAAAGCGGTAAAAAGAAGGGGAATAGCAAACAGAAGAAGATGACGGTTCGCGTAGACTTTACGCCTATGGTGGATATGAATATGTTGTTGATCACTTTCTTTATGCTTTGTACCTCGTTGAGCAAACCTCAGACGATGGAGATAAGCATGCCGAGCAATGATAAAAACATCACCGAAGAACAGCAAAGCAAGGTGAAAGCTTCACAGGCAATCACGCTCTTGTTGGGACCCGATGACAAACTATATTATTATGAAGGAGAACCCAACTACAAGGATTATACTTCTCTGAAAGAGACGTCGTATAAACCGGATGGATTACGGGCAATACTTCTGAAGAAGAATGCTGCTGCTGTCAGACAGGTAAATGATCTGAAACAGAAGAAGCTGGAACTTAAGATATCAGACGATGAATTTACGAAGCAACTTTCCGAAATAAAGAGTGGAAAGGATACGCCTACAGTCATCATCAAGGCGATGGATAATGCATCGTATGCAAATCTGATTGACGCTCTCGATGAAATGCAGATATGTAATATTGGTAAATATGTGATAACGGACATTGCCGAAGCTGACGAATTTCTGGTGAAGAATTTTGAAAGTAAGGGTGAGCTTTCACAGAATATTGCCGAATAAAATGTAACACCAAAAAATAGAAAATTAAAATGGCAAAAATAGATTTAACTTCTTTTGAATGGTGTGAGCTGATTTTTAAAGGCAAAAATAAAGCTTATGGTGCGTATAAAATGCGTGCTGATTCACCCAAACGTCACAATGTGGCAATGGTTATTGTGTTGATAATCGCCTTAGTGGGCTTTAGTCTTCCGACTTTAATCAAGATGGCCACTCCGAAGCAAAAAGAGGTAATGACGGAAGTCACCACCTTGTCTCAATTGGAGGAGCCTGAAATAAAGCAGGAAGAGATGAAGAGAGTAGAACCGGTGGCACCACCCCCGCCTGCTTTGAAGAGTTCTATCAAGTTTACCGCTCCAGTCATTAAAAAAGATGAGGAGGTACATGAGGATGATGAGATTAAAAGCCAGGAAGAACTCACACAAACCAAAGTCGCTATATCCATTGCCGACGTGAAGGGTAACGATGAAGCAAACGGTAAGGATATTGCCGATTTGAAACAAGTGGTTACTCAGGCAGAGCCGGCCGAAGAAAAAGTTTTCGATATGGTAGAACAGATGCCTACATTCCCCGGTGGAACCACAGAATTGATGAGGTATATCGGTGAACATCTGAAATACCCTACCATTGCTGCCGAGAATGGTACACAAGGAAAGGTGATCTGTCGTTTTGTGGTTGGTAAGGATGGACAGGTGCGGGATGTAACTATCGCACGTTCATTGGATCCATATTGCGACAAGGAAGCCATACGTGTTATCAAATCGATGCCTAAATGGATTCCCGGAAAACAGAACGGTAAGGCCGTGGCAGTAAATTTCACAGTTCCTATTGTCTTTAAACTACAGTAATTATGACTAAGAAACAATTCTGGCTAATCAGTGCCTGGTCTTTGATTGTATTATCTGCTTGTAATTCAAAACCCAAGGACGGACTGACGGATACTTATACGTCGGGAGTAATAGCTATTACCGCTGACGAAAGTTTTCAACCCATTGTTCAAGAGGAAATCGATGTATTCGAGGGATTATTTCCTTTGGCCGGAATTGTTCCCCGTTATACTACTGAGGTAGACGCTATCAATCAGCTTCTGAAGGATAGTGTGCGTCTGGCTATTACCACTCGTACATTGACTCCCGAAGAGATGAATTCTTTCCACAGCCGGAAATTCTTCCCTCGGGAAATAAAGCTGGCTACTGACGGATTAGCCCTGATTGTCAACAGGCAAAATACAGATACCCTGATTTCAGTGCGTGATATCCGGCGTATTCTGACAGGAAGGGTACATGCATGGAAAGAGCTTTATCCTACCTCAAAGCTGGGTGATATCCAACTCGTATTTGATAATAAGAACTCAAGCACGGTACGTTTTGCAGTTGACTCCATCTGCAAAGGAGCTCCTTTATCCGATAAAGATGTAAAGGCTCTGAGGACAAATCAGCAAGTGATTGATTACGTAGCACGTACACCCGATGCTATCGGAGTGATTGGCGTCAATTGGCTTGGAAACCGGAGTGATACCACAAACTTGTCTTTCCGTGATGAGATTAGAGTGATGTCAGTAAGTGCAGACGATATAGCTACCCCGCAGAACAGTTACAAGCCCTATCAAGCTTATCTGTATTACGGAAACTATCCGTTAGCACGCCCTATTTATGTATTACTGAACGATCCCCGTAATGCACTGCCCTGGGGATTCGCTTCTTTTCTCACTTCTGATAGAGGGCAGCGGATTATATTAAAGTCCGGACTCGTTCCGGCTACCCAGCCGGTTCGTATTGTGGACGTGAAAGACGAATAATAACTAAAATTGAATTACAATGAAACGATTTCAACTGTTTTTAGTAGGAGCATTTGTAGCAGCCGGTCCGCTTTTTGCGCAATCGGCGGATGCTGATTGGCACAGCGAGGTTGCCAAAGTAAAAGAATTGATTCAGACCAACCCGGCGCAGGCTTCCGAAGAAGCCGCACAGTTGCTGAAAGGGAAAAATAAAAAAAATACCGATCTTCTGACTGCTATTGGTCAGGCATATCTGGAAGCTGGTAAAATTAGTGAAGCGGAAACTTATGCCGCTCTTGGACAAAAGGCTGACAGCAAATCGGCTGCGGTATCGGTGCTGCAAGGCGATATAGCCGTAGCTAAGAAAGATGCCGGAAAAGCTTGTCAGCTTTACGAACAGGCTATCTATTTCGATCCTAATTATAAAGAGGCCTATTTGAAATTCGCTGATGTGTATAAGGCTGCCAGCCCACAACTTGCCATAGAGAAACTGGAACAGCTGAAGAGCATTGATCTTTCGAGTGTTGCTGCCGATAAGAAACTGGCTGAAATTTATTATTTGAATAATAAGTTTGATAAAGCGGCTGAAGCTTATGCCCGATTCATCAATACTCCGGAAGCAACGGAAGATGATTTGACGAAGTACTCTTTTGCGCTCTTTTTGAACCATGATTTTGAGAAGTCGCTACAGATAGCTCTGATGGGATTGCAGAAGAATCCGCGTGATGCCGCATTCAACCGTTTGGCTATGTATAACTATACCGACTTGAAACGCTATGATGAAGCTATGAAAGCAGCAGATGCTTTCTTTAAAGAGTCTGATAAGGCCGATTTTTCTTATCTTGACTATATGTATTTCGGCCATTTGCTTAATGCTGTGAAAAAGTATGATCAAGCGGTGGATGCTTATATGCAGGCAATCACACTCGATCCGAGTAAAACAGATTTGTGGCGTGAAGTCTCTTCTTCTTATGAATTGAACAATGAATTTACAAAGGCGATAGAAGCCTATAAAAAATATAGCGAATCGTTGAGTGCCGATAAGCGCACCCCTGACGTACAGTTCCAGATTGGAAAGCTTTATTACGAAAAGGGTACGCAATCGGATACATTGACGGTTTCTTTAGATGAGCGGAGGGCTGCTCTTCTCTCTGCCGATTCTATTTTTACTGAAATTGCTACAGTGGCTCCGGATAGTTATTTGGGTAACTTCTGGAGGGCACGCACCAATTCTGCGTTAGATCCGGAAACCACTCAGGGATTGGCTAAACCTTATTATGAAGAGGTAGCCACATTCTTGGTTGACAAAAACGATCCGAGATATAACTCTGCACTGATTGAGTGTTACAGTTATCTGGGATATTATTATCTGGTGGCTAACAAACTTCCTGAATCTAAGGAGTATTGGAATAAAATTCTGGCTATAGACCCCGCTAATGCTACTGCTAAACGTGCATTGGATGGCATCAAATAGTAATAATTTTAGTTGTTTGTCGTGTGGGAGGAGTGGAGAGTGATTCTTAGCTCCTCCTTTTTTATAGTGCTTTCCGCTACCTTTGCTTAATTATAAGTCTGCTTGTTTTTCACCTTATTATATTTAGTGAGACATATGCTTCTCAGTTTTTGCGTTGATCTTATTCTCTTCTTTGTATATATAAAATGTGTTTCTTTATAGTGTTGATTATAAGAATTGTATAAGAAAGTTTGAAAAAATATTGCTGAATTTGTTGTAGTATTCATATATTTGTCTACTTTTGCGGTGTACTATTATACTAATACACATAAACTCATAAATAAATGAAGATGATTACAGCAGAAAATCTTTCTTTTTTTTATCGTAAATCGAAGCGTGCCGTATTGCATGACTTCTCTCTGTCACTTGAGAAGGGTAGAGTTTACGGATTGCTCGGCAAAAATGGTGCAGGTAAATCTACACTACTCTATCTCATGAGTGGTCTACTCACACCCAAAAGTGGTCGTGTGCTTTATCACGGTACTGATGTGCGCCGTCGCCTGCCGGTTACATTGCAGGATATGTTCCTGGTTCCTGAAGAGTTTGACCTTCCCCCTGTTTCGCTAATTAGCTATGTAGAGTTAAACAGTCCGTTTTACCCTCGTTTCAGTAAAGAGGATATGGTGAAATATCTGCACTATTTTGAGATGGATATCAATATTGATCTGGGAGCGCTTTCTATGGGGCAGAAGAAGAAAGTGTTCATGAGCTTTGCGCTTGCTACAAATACGTCTTTACTATTGATGGATGAGCCGACCAATGGACTGGACATTCCGGGTAAGAGCCAGTTCCGGAAGTTTATAGCTTCGGGTATGACAGATGATAAAACGATCTTGATTTCTACACATCAGGTGCGTGACATTGATAAGGTGTTGGACCATGTGCTGATTATGGACAATAGCCGGGTGCTACTGAACGAATCTGTAATGGGCATTTGTGATAAACTGCTTTTTACTGAGAGTGACGACCGGACATTGCTTCAATCTTCTTTATATTCCGCTCCGTCTATTCAAGGTAATTTCTTGCTTCTGCCTAATGAATCGGGCGAGGATTCGGAGATCAATCTTGAATTACTTTTTAACGCTACCTTGGCAGTTCCCGAAAGGATATCTGCATTGTTCCACACTAAACAAACAGAATTATGATAAGAGATACTTTTTTCAGCCAAACACGTTTTATGAATCTCTGCCGTAAAGAGATGATCGAGAACTGGAAGTCAAATCTGCTCCGTGTCGCGTTGATGTATGGTGCCATGGCGGTGATAATGATATGGAATGGATATTTAAGTTATCGGGCCAGTCAGGATAGCGATATAACCTGGAGTTTTAATCTGATGATTTTTATATGGGGGCTTTGGGTGTTTGGTTGCCTGAGTGCTTCGTTCACGATGGAAAGGATGAAATCGAAAACAGGGCGGCTCTCTGTACTTATGACTCCTGCCACTTCGTTTGAAAAATTCTTTTCCCGCTGGCTGGTATTTACGGTTGTTTTCTTAATCGTTTTTCTGATTACCTATAAGCTGGCGGATTATACAAAGATATTGGTGTATTCGTTAGCTTATCCGGAGAATGATGCGATTGCGGTTACTCCGCTGTCTCATTTGTTTGGTGATAATACAGGTTATTATACGGTGTTCAGGCATACCTATACGTTTGTATTGATGATAGCAGGCTATTTTTTCTTTCAGTCTTGTTTTGTATTAGGGAGTACTGTCTGGCCTAAGAATTCTTTTGTCAAAACATTTTCTGCAGGAATGATTATTTTTATTGCCTATGTGTTAATTGTTGGCGGATTTGCTAAATTGATATGGTCGGATCACATAAACTTCAATCCGGATATTAGTGAGGAAGCAGCTTTTGGTTGTCTTTCAGCAATAGCAATACTCTTTACACTGGTCAATTGGACACTTTCGTATTTCCGTTTCAAGGAATCTGAGATTATTAATCGAATGTAACAAACTCTTACGTTTATGAATTTTAAAGAGAGTAAAGCCATTTATCTGCAAATAGCAGATCGAATCTGTGATGAGATACTTCTCGGGCAGTATCAGGAGGAGGAACGTATTCCTTCCGTAAGGGAGTATGCAGCTATAGTAGAGGTAAATGCCAATACGGCCATGCGCTCGTTCGACTATCTTCAGTCGCAGAATATCATTTACAATAAACGAGGTATCGGTTATTTTGTTTCCGCCGGTGCCAAAGATCTGATTCTTTCACTTCGCCGGGAGACCTTCTTGAAGGATGAACTTGAGCACGTATTTCGTCAACTCTACACACTGGGAGTTTCGGATGAAGAGCTGCTGGTTATGTATCGTAACTTTATGATGAAACAAAAATAAAAAAATAGAATCTTATGAAACGTACTACATATATATTTATTGGCATACTTGCTTCGGTACTCGTGATACTAATGGCAGGTGTCGTTTATATTTCTTTCCAAAAGTTTGATAGAGACTCATACATACTTACTTTTTCGGATAAGTTGCTTCAAACAGAGTTTTCCGGTGTTCGTGCCGTAAAAGTTTATGCAAGTGATACGCGTCATGCATGGCTGGAACAGGCTTGCGTGAATGTAGTGCCATCTACTGATGGGAAAACAAGATTATTTAGTCCGGAGTCTGAATATCTGAAAATCAGTCAGGATGCGGATACTTTGGTGATTTGCCTGGATTTGACTAATTATGATCTTCCTGAACAGAAAAAGAAATGTCTTATTCCGGGGTTGCAGGCTAAAGGATTACAGCTTACTATAGAAGCGGATGCTAATCTGGCTTTTCTGACCAATACCATTCGTGGATTGCGTACGAATATAAACGGGATAAAAACAGACTCTTTGGCTACGTATATCCAAAGTGGGGAAGTACGTTTAGATTCTTGTGAGATTCGCGCTCTCTATGTTGATGGTGATGGCGTGACATTTAATGCTCATCAATCGATAATTCCCTATCTTTATTTGGATCTGGATGGCGTCAGAAACTGGGGTGTCCATGAATGTACAATTGGTACTGAACACTTGACAGGTAGTGAGACTTATCATCGTAATGAGCTCCAGAAAGGGGAATGCAAGAAGATGATTTGGACTCCTAAGAAGGAGGATGCCGTGCTGCATGTGACGATGAAGGAAAAAGGGTGTTTAGTACTTCAAGACGAATAAAAAAGGCATTGCTTCTCGGGCTTTGAGAAGTTTGAGTGGATAGATTGTATATCAGGAAGAAAAGGATGTAGCAAAAGAACTGTTTAGTTTATTGTTGCATCTTTTTTTGTTATCAGAAGTGGAAAGCTATACTTTCTGTTACATACTTACCATTTATGCAGTAAACTATTATGGGGCTAAATGCGATAGTAATGGCGTGTTTTTGGAGTGGTAAGGCATTGGAGTATTTTGCCGTTTTGGAGAGATTTAATGAAACGAATGAAATGATCTTGTTCGATAGATGAGAAGAATGATTATATTTGCAATATTTGTTTTTGTTAATCTAAAAAATATCCTATATGACACGACATAAAAACTTATTGATATTATTTTTTTGTAGCATGTGTATTTCTGTTGCAGGTCAGCCATGTGCAGTAAAAAGCCTTGTGCCCGATACTCCATCTAAAGCTCCGGATTACTTTTGTATGTGGAATTTGCAAGGCTATGTGGTCAGCTATAAAAGTACTGAACTAACCAGAGCCGCCATGACTGAAGACTATTTATTTGGAGATGGACCCTATCAGAATTGGGTAGATTGTTATCCTGCTATCCGGAAAGATCTTTATTTTGTAATGGACGATTCATGGGATATACCGAAAGGCGTTAATGATTCACCAAATCCTTATTTAGGAACTGTAGAACTTAGTCCGGATCGCTTCCCGTCTTTTGGTGGAGATGACGTGGAACGTTTAAGGCAGCTATCCTTAAAAATCAAAAGCAAAGGCTGGAAAGGTATTGGTGGATGGATTTGTGCTCAGAAGGCAGAAAAGTATGCCGATATTCCTGAGGAAGAATATTGGAAACGGAGGATAAAGGTAGCTAATGAAGCAGGTTTTGATTATTGGAAAGTGGATTGGGGGAAAGAGGATAGGAATGGAGAATGGAGAAAAAGATTAACTTCTATGGGCAAACGGTATGCTCCTCATTTATATATAGAACATGCTTTGCGGAATGAGTTTATTGAATTTAGCGATGTCTTTCGGACGTATGATGTAGAAAACATTACGGCGCAGCCGATTACTATTCAGCGTATTTGTGATCTATTACCTTATAAGACCGTTAATGGGGCAAAAGGAATTATCAACTGTGAAGATGAACCTTATATTGCAGTGGGGCTGGGTTGTGCTATTGGTGTGATGCGTCATTCGTTTGCAGGAACTTTGCCGGATGGGACACAGGATTTTGTATTTCCACCGACCGGGCGTGATATAAAGCGACGTTTGGATGAAGTAGTACGTGGAGTCAGATGGCATCGGATAGCAGTACCTTTCTCAGTAGGAAATACAGCTTATGCTATTGATAGCGTGAAGCTTACTGATCATTGGACGCTATGGGAGAACGAAACCTGGAATAAAGGACGTAAGGTTGGTACGGACGTGATAGCTGAAGCACCGGCACGGGTCGCCCGGGGAATGGGATTGCCGGAAGTTTCCGGGGCTCCTCTGGAAGTTCGTCCATTTGTGCTGGCATCCCGTTATCCCAATGGTGCTGTAGCTGTTGTTACAATAGGGCGTAATTTGGGGCGTGAATATGTAACAGAAGAAGTTGTAGTGACCGTATCTATTGATCGTTGGGATGTGCCTGTCGGTTTACTGGGGTATTTCAAAGAGGTGACGATGGTATTTCCTTCCTCAATAGAAAAGGAGAATCGTACGGTATATGCACAGGATTTGGCAGGAGAAACTCCGGTGGACATTACTTCCAAAATTGTAATTAAGGGGAATCGTTTGACAATACCGGGGGATGTAATCCGACAAATGGGACTCATGAATGCTTCTGAGGGAGATTGTTCTGATCCGGGGATGGTACTAAGAATAATGTAGCTATTGGTGACTGTCTTAAAGTTGGTACTTAATGATAAAACGGTAATCCCTAAGATTTTAGGTATGAATCCTCTATGATCCCTTTGGTTCTGATATAAAATCAAGAAAGGCTGATAATTTATTAATTATCAGCCTTTCTCTTCTATTTAGTTGCGGAGGCCTGACTTTCCTGTTTTAAAAAATAGATGGACTGTGCTTTGAGAATCAGTTACTTACTCCTTCATAACTATGTTAGTAATCTTATTATTTGTCCGAGATTTGTCCTCAGAAAACATTTTAGAACTTCAATTTTTCTTTTATTATTGTTTTAAAAGAATTTGAATAGTTCTTTCTTTCTCTTCAAGCAGTTGTTTTAAGTGAGATAGTTCTTTCTGACATTCACTCAAGGCAATATCTCCAGATACATTATTTCCATTACCTTTAACATGATGTCCAATATTGATAGATGTATTATCTACCTCTCTATCAAAGAAGTAATCCATTGATACCTTAAAAAAATCAGCAATTTTCTCAAGGCTACCTACTCTTACATTGGCTCCTGCAATCATTTTATCTAATCCTGGAGCACTAATACCTAAAGTAGTGTATAATTTTACCTTAGTAATTCCTCTCTCTTCCAAAAGATTATTTATTCTCTCTCCTACAAACATAACTTTAGTTTATAATTGGTCTAAATAATGCAAACGATAGGTAGTTTTATATATTATAGTTTGTATTATATAAAACTATTGTTTATGTTTGCAGTATAAATATAGAACTAAAAATTGTATTGGCATGAAGAAAACTGAGGAATCTCAAAAAATGGTACTTAAAGACCATTATGATGCTTTATCTGAAGAAGACAAAATTGCATTGCGGAAAGAGTACATGGATGCTACAGGGATGGCATATACGACATTTTATATGAAGTTGCGTACTGATTCTTTTAGACCATTAGAACGGAACCTTTTTGAGAAATTGATATCAGATCACAAAGTTCCATCATTAGTAAAGGCATAATATTATGATATACCGAAACGTTGAATTCTATAATACACCTGATGGTGAGGTTATGATCAAGGAAGAAAATAAACCTGCACGTGTCTTTACGGAATCGGAACGTGAGCTTATAAATAATGTTCTTTCCCTTATTCGCGACAGGTACGTTGATGCTTACAATAAACTTCTTGAAATTTACTCAAAGAGTGATCGGAATAAGCTCTATTATGAATTTCGGATTGTGCATCGTTTTATCCGGTGTAATTTTGGAGAGTACGATCAATTTAATTACGATATCGATGCGTCTGGTAATTATGAATTTGAGGAAGTCAAATGCCCTCTCCGGGGCGAATGCTTATATGAAGGAGTAGTATGCAAGCCTAAACTTACTACAGAGTTGACTGATCGTGAGATGATGGTCTTCCGGCTGATTGTGGATAATATGCAAACGGAAGAGATCGCTAAAGAACTTGCCATATCTATACCTACTGTTAATCGACACCGGGAAAACATAAAATTTAAGATCGGTGTAAAAAGTGTCTCACAGATGGTCAATTACTGGCATCATAACAATATGAAATGAAAAAGAGAAGGAATAAAAAGCGTAAACAGAGGAGATATCTTTCTCTGAAGGATCTCATTAAATCCCGTCCACGGTTTGTATCAGGTGTTTGCCGATATTGCGGTTGCACGGACAATGATCCTTGTTATAATCCTAACTATGGAAATTGTTGGTGGGCTGATTCGGATCATACTGTATGCTCACACTGTGTAGACGAATTGATCTGTAATGATGAAGATACGATTCATTGTATCGTATCAAAGGACTTAGCTTAGAATACAATGCTCCGTGAGGAGTGCTAATTTATATATAATAATTAAAGATGCCGGCTGAAAGGACAGCCGTTGGGACAGCCCCAGTTAGGTTTTGTATTTTAGATATCACTTATAGACCGGGAAACTCCCGGTCTATTCTAAACAACCACCTGACTATAACCTGCCATGGAAACAAAAGTAAACTATCGTATAAATCACCAAAAGCTCTCAGGAGAGTGGATGCAGCATGTACGGCGTGACTGGCATAAAATTATATCGAAGAAACGACGTGCTTTTTTGAAGGAAGAGCAAAATAAATAGTTACTAACATAAAACTTATTAATCATGGAAAAGCAAAATCAAAAATGTAAAGTAACCATTGAAAATGAAGATGGGGAAAAAATAATAATCAATCTCTGTAATGACTTGAAGAAGGAAACTTTAGATATCAATATAACTGATAGTCCTAATAACCTTAAAGAGCATAAGGGCTTTTATTGTACAATAGCATCTGTCTTAGTTGGTGCCTTACAAAGAGAAGGAGAGTCAGCTGATAAGATAGAGGTAAATTGATAATAACTAAATAGAAATGAATAAAATTGAATTAAATAAGATATATAACGAAGACTGTCTGGAAGGAATTAAACGCATTCCTGATGTAAGTATAGATTGCATATTAACCGACCCACCATATCTATATTTAAAGGGTCAGAAATTGGATCGTCCATTTGATGAAGAGCGTTTGTTCTCCGAATTTAAACGTGTTCTAAAACCTACTGGATTTGTGGTTTTATTTGGAAGAGGAACGTCTTTTTATCGGTGGAATATGATTCTTTCCGAACAGGGATTTACATTTAAAGAAGAGGTTATTTGGGACAAAAGACGAACATCTTCTCCTGTACTTCCTCTCGCCAGAGTGCATGAAACTATTTCTATTCATACGATTAGTGGTTCAATCAACAAATCTATAATTAATTATGGGGAAGCAAAAGCATTTAGCTTGGATAAGATAACCGAAGAGCTAAAGAGGTTAGGAACAGCTTTAAATAAAGGCCCTCAATTTCACAAAATCGTTGAGAATCTAAAGAAGAAAAATGAAACCGGAACTTATTCCGATGGTGTTGGTCACGTAGGTTATGCAACATCATTTTCTTCTCCATATTTAAAAAGACATATTAATACATACGTTGTAGAGTCCATGTTGAATGGAGTACGAGAACAATCTATAATAGAAGAAAATCGCACCCATCTTGGACAGATACACCCAACACAAAAGCCTGTACGGTTACTTGAACGACTATTGGCGCTTACAACAAAACCTGGCGATGTAGTCTTAGATACATTTGCAGGAAGTTGCTCTACTGCCGTTGCTTGTATTAATACAAGCAGGAAATACATAGCTTTCGAGATTGAACCAGAATATTATGATTTGGGCATGAAGCGTTTGAATGAAGCCCTTTCCGAACCTAAATTATCAATGTAAATTAATTCAAATCAATATAGAAATGAATAAATACACTATAAGATATTATTACGGTTCATACTCCGGAATACGGGAAGTATATGCCGATGATGAGGAAACCGCTATTACCTATATGTGGCGGATGTTACGGAAAGATATGACATTGCCAGTGGCTTATCAGTCCGAAGAAATAATTGATGTAGAATATGATGCAGATTGATTAATAACTGATAATTTATGTACCCAACTAAAATATTTGAAGAAGCCATTAAAATATGTGGCTACACAATTAAGGAAATTAAATATACCGATAAATCGAGAGAGGTGCGGAAAGTTATCGGTACAGTTCCTATTTCCAAGAAAGTGACAATCGATGGCCAGCGAAAAACGGCAATTTATCATAAGAAAGTACGGTGGGACGCTACGGGCCATTGTTTTTCGCAGAGATCTAATGTACGTCAGCGAAATTATGACTTACCAATTCCAACAATACTACAATGGGAAAAACAAGCGAAAGAATTCAAGAACCTGGAATAACGCTTAGTCCAGATTGGGCTGAAGTAGCAGTTTTCAATATGGGCATAGATGGCTTTAATGAATATAAACAGCGCGTCTTTACTGCCTTGGATAAGCTACAGCTAAACCATTACTACGATATTGTAAGTTCAGTACCAGTTTATAGACGTGAAACGTTTCTTGGCATCTGCAGTTCCTACATCGATAGCCATCCGGATTATGAACTTACTGAAGATAATTGTCGAATTTATAATAGAACCAAAAGATGAATAACGGTAGATGGACTCCTGAAGAGGAAAAATATATCCGGGATAATGCCGGAAAACTCACCTTATCTGAGATGGCTGCATTCGTTGGCCGGTCCGAATTGGCGGTCCAGCTATTCATGCATCGGCGCAAAATCGTCATTCGCCAGGTCGTCAAACGGAACCTGGTACAAGAAATATTGAGTCTGAAGTTCAAACACCCGGAGAACTTCATGCCCAATCGCCCATTTTATAAAGAAGTCGGTATCAACCAGATGCGTTTCTGGGATTTATACTATGGGCGTAAACCCATCACAAATGAAGAATATCTCTCGCTCTGTGATTATTTCGGGATTACACTCCAGGAAGCCTTCGAAGCGCGCCAGTTGAATATATTTAATAATGATGAATTATGATTGATAAACAGACCATTGACCGGGTAAAGTCAGCTCTAAATATAGTTGATATCATCGGTGAATTTGTCTCTCTCAAGAAGGAGGGATCCGGTTATGTCGGAATCTGTCCCTTCCATCCTGATACACATCCCTCGATGAAAGTTAGTCCGGCCAGACAAACTTTTAAATGTTTTGCTTGTGGCAAAGGAGGAGATGTCATCGCTTTTATCGAGAAGCATGAAAATTTTTCATTCGCGGAAGCTGTTGAATGGTGTGCCAGGAAAGCTGGTATTCAAATAGAAAACAGAGAACTGACAGAAGAAGAAGTACAAAGGGCTAAGGATAAAGAAGCCATGCGGATTGCTCTCCAGGCTGCTGGGGTCTTCTTCCAAAATCATCTTCCCGAGGCCCAGAATTATCTCGATCAACGTGGGTACAGGCTAACAGACAAAGTGGTTCAAAATTTTCAGATAGGCTATGCTCCTGAAGGGAACCTTGCACATAAAGAACTTATCCAAGCCGGTTATTCGGAGTCCATATTGAAGAAAGTTGGTGTGCTGGCTGAGAATGAACGGAAGTACACCTACGATGTATTTCGGGATAGAATCATGTTTCCCTTTATTGATTTGAATGGGAATATCACAGGTTTCTCCGGACGTTTTATCACACCGAAAGAAAATACAGGAAAGTATGTGAATACCGGTGATACTCCTGTTTTCAAAAAAGGAACACAGCTCTTCGGACTTTATCAAGCTAAACGCTCTATTGCCAGAATGAACTTCACTTACTTGGTTGAGGGACAATTCGATGTAATGTCGATGCATGCTGCTGGAGTTGAGAATACCATCGCCGGTTCCGGTACTGCTTTAACTCCGGAGCAGATAAGACTGATCAGTCGCTTCACACAATCTGTTACACTACTATACGATGCTGATCCGGCTGGTCTCAAAGCCTCTTTAAAGAATTGCGAACAACTATTACGTGCCGGATTCTTAGTAAATTGTGTTCGTCTTCCTGATGGAAAGGACCCGGATAACATAGCATTAGAGGAAAAGGAAAATACGGGTAGATGGTTACTTAATCGTAGAACAGATTTTCCTACTTATTTCGCTGATGTTTTTCTGGAACAGAACCTTTCTCCGGATCCGAACGAACAGGAAGAGATTCTCAATACAATATGTGGTCTTATCTCTTGTATCTCCTCGGAAACTTCACGGCTAAGTCATATACATGTCTTGGCCACCCGCTTCGAATTGAATACTGAGGTTCTTGAGCGTAAAATACGTGATATCCGCCGGAATATAAAGGAGGCTCCAAAACAAGAGGAATTGAAGCCTGGCGTTTATGGACTCGATTTAATCAAAGAACTGCGTAAGGAAGGCCAACCATGTATTCTGACCTCCGATTTCTCCGAGTTTCTGAATTTATATGGTGATTCTCCGGTTATTTTAATACATGGCGTTCCGTCGACAACGGATATTCAGGAAATCCGTCGTGAATGTACCTTTTTTACGACGAACCTTTTGGGGTTATCAGTTAACAAGGATGGCAATGAATCTGACTATCTTTCTGCTCTGGCTATGTTATATCGTGCCGGCATAACAAATATAACAGTTACTGTTCCTGCGAACGAACAAGAGCCGGAAGAAGAGGAAGATGATGAAGGGTATAAAAGAGAAGTACAGTCAACGGATAAGAGTTATACTTTCGTTAAATACTATGTGTATTTGTATGGCCAATTTTTAGTTGCTTATTATGGAGAGAAAACCCCTTTTATCGAACGTTGTGCCGACTTGATAAGTTATGCGGATGATTCAGTCCGGGTGGTTAATTTCAAATACTTCTATGATTCCCTTGATTTGAACAAGGGATCGCTTACGGAAATTTTAAAACCTTACTTGGCCAAGCGGAAATCACGCATGGCCATCGCTGCCCAGCGTACAGATGATGATGCAGATGAAGAATACAATCCGGAATGCCAGCCGAGTTATGTCGATGAAAATCCTGAGTATGCCGAGATGTACCGTCAATGTGGTTTCTATCCGAAGTTGAATAAAGAAGGTGAACCGGTGTGCTACATGTTCCGGCAAGAGAAGGGGGGGCATTTACAAGTTGCCGATTTTTTCATGACTCCCCTTCTGCACATATACTCAGACGACAAAGATGCCAATAAACGAGTTTTGAAAATTAACCGCCGGTATTATAAGAATCCCCTTTATATTGAGGTTCCCTCCAGGTCACTTCTTAAGAAAGCCACCATCGAGGAAGAACTGATCCAGTTAGAAGCTGTCAACTTCACGTCCGGAGAAGAAAAACACTGGACAAAGATCAAGGAGTACATGTCCCGGCACTTTGTTACCTGCTCAGAGATATTGACCTATGGAAATCAGCAAACCGATGGATCATCCCGCCGGGAGGATAATATGTTTTTTGCCTTCTCCAATGGTATCTTTCATGTTGTCGACGAGCAGGCCCGTTTCGATCCGGTTAACGAGCTCGGAGTTGTCACTCACAATAACAAGAACTATTATCTTCCGGCATTCTCTACCATTTACGCCGGATCAGGTAGACAAACCGATAAATACGAGCTTATTTCCCAATTGGTCTATAAGGATATTCCTGCAGAAAAACAATGTACTTTCGAACGATGGGCCAGCTTGATGGACCAGGTTTATAAAATCAATGATAACGGTAAATGGGCTGTTCTCTTTGCCATCATGTGCGCCTTCCGTAGTAACATTCATAACATTGATCGCCTATTCACAGCTCCTTTCTTCATGGGTCCCATGTCCTCCGGAAAGACTCAGATCGCTATCTCAATCCGATCCTTGTTCATCTCTCCGAAGATACCGATCTTCAACTTGAATACCGGTACGCTGCCGGCATTATCTTCCCTGCTCTCTTCCTTCCGGGATGTTCCTGCCGTACTTGACGAATACAACAATAAGGATATACAGGATATCATGTTCCAGTACCTGAAGGGAGCTGTCTATGACGGTGATGGCCGACAAAAAAGGAAGGGCACTGTCGGCAAAGAAATCGAAGTTGAGAAAATATACGCACCGGTTATTATTTGTGGGCAGGAAACGCCCCAGCGCGACGACAATGCCCTAATGTCCCGTATTATTGTCTGCGAGGTTCCTAAACCTAAGAACCGTCTTCCGGAGGAGGTGCAACTATTTAATGAACTCAAGGAGATTGAGGATCCGGCCAAGATCGGATTGTCGAATGTACTTTTTGAGATTCTGAAGCTACGGCCAATAGTAATGGAGAATTTCCGGTCACTCAAGCAACGGTGTTACGATGAACTAAAGGAAGCACTTATCAATACCGGAGAAATTGATCGGTTAATGAAAACAGCATCACTCTTCTTGGCTACTTGTCGGCTGGTTGAAGATTATACAGAGCTAAAGTTGCCTTTCAGTTACGATGACTTTTTCAAAATCGCTTGCAGCAAAATCAAGTTCCAAGTGGAGCTGATCAGCAAGACCGATAAGTTGGCCACCTTCTTTAAGGCCATGGATGTCATGATCGACAGCAAGGCTGTGCGTGAAGGGCGCGACTTCACTATCGATACTCCAGACCGGGTTACGATCAAGTTGCCGGGAGGCGAAAAGAAAGAGGTTGCTTTCGCTGCCGGCACACGTATTCTATTCTTGCGGCTTAGTCCTGTTTACACTCAGTTTGCTCGTAGTTCCTACAACAGTGAGGATTCAACACAGTCTACTATCGAGCAGAATCTTCGCTCACATCCGAGTTACATCGGTCTGATTCATGCCCGGCGATTCAACTGGTATGATGTGGTCGAAGTACCCAGGGGAGGTTTTGAAGAAGACTTGCCATTTGATCCGGCAGCCGGTACCTCTGTAGATAACACCATGGTCCGGAAGATGGAAAAGCAATCAACAAACTCCAGTTGTATTGCTCTCAATTATGATATTTTCCGTGAGCTGTATGACATAGATCTTCAGCGAAAGCCTGACGTTGAAAGCAAACAAGAACTTGATTTCTGATGTAAATTAATATGGACTATTTAAACATTACAATTATGGAAAAGAAAGAATTTAAGTATAACGGAGAAACTGTAGGTTTTGAAATTGAAGATAAGAATGTGATGGTAAATGCAACCCAAATGGCGAAAATATTTGGTAAAAGTATTAACGGTTTCATGGAAAACGAATCAACGAAACGATTTGTTAAAGCATGTTTAAATAACCGGAATTCCGGTTATTTAAAGGTTTTTTTACAGTCTGATTTGTATCGTTCCAGTCAGAAAAGTGGTACATTTATGCACCGTGTGCTGGCTATCAAGTTTGCTGCCTGGCTCAACCCGGATTTTGAACTGTGGGTATATACCACCATTGACAACATTCTCTTCGGCTCATACCTTGATGACGAGAAGAACCTTAAAGAGATAGCTCGAATTCAAACTCAAATTTCTCAGAAAGAGCAGTCTCTTACCACTCACCCCATACAAAAGGAAATAGAAGAGCTGAAAAAAGCAGAGCAAAAACAAAAGAAATTGCTCGAACTGCGCAAAAAAGAAAGAATCAACAATTTCAAAAGTATATTTTCTACTGAGGAAATGATAGGAGAAATAAAAGAAGTAACTAAAGAGTAAAATAATCTGAATAAGTATTGCATAAGACGAAAATAATCTATTAATTTACGATAATTATATAACAAATCTATTAGTGGAATTAAATATGTACTAATTTAGTTTCCACTAACGGGTATAAAAGAACTAACAATGAGCCATTATTTACAGGGAGAATTCGATTTTATCGAAAGAACTAAATTAATTTTAGAGCAGTATGACAAGACTGATTTTTCTGAGGTACCAGAAGAAAAGTATGAAGTAACTTTGTGTATGAATTGTTTGATGGGACTTCTTGTGGTGCCCCAGCAAGTCTGGTATGGCAAGGTTCCGAAAAGTGATTTGGATGAAAATTGGGGTATTAAGAAGAAGCATATAGAGAAGATTGAGAAGGATCAATATAAGATTGATGAAGTTGTTAAGCACATTAGAAACTCTGTTGCACATGGAAGGGTAACTCCTATCAGTAAAGACCGTGGAACAAATAAAAAGATTACTCATCTTCGATTTAAAGACCTCTACGGAGAGCAATCAACTTTTGAAGCTGAAATACCAGTAGAAACATTGAAAAAGTTTGCACTGAAGTTTGCAGACACAATGTTGACAATAATGAGGGAAAACAAGGGCTAATTGAATTAGCGCATATTTAATTCCATCAATGGGTATAACAAACCCAATGTGGGTGGTCGGTTTTATTTACTGTGCACCTTTGTATCCAGACTATTAGTGTATCATATTTGGTATCCGTGTACCTCCGTGTGGGACTGTAATGGAATCACAGCATTTGGTTTGAATGTGTTAAGCAGCGGGAAAGACACGGATACTTTCATTTTAACAACTATTTGTTTATGCTTAACGAATCAAACCAATTCCACGGCTGTGCTGCTAACGACAGTTTCGGAACGTCCACCTACGAAACGCGTAGCAATTCACCCATTGCCCTTATTGGGAATCCTTACATTGACCTTTCTGCTTATGGTATCGATCTTCACGGATGTACTATTCGCTATCTGCGCAAACCGAACGTTAAAGGTAATATCATTACCGGAATCTTTAGTATCTCTGGTCGCATAGAAACTGCGGGAGCTACCAGTTATGAATCTCTGATTCTTTTTCTGGTTGACAAGCGTAAAGAGTACCACCGCTATGTTTCCGAATGTCGCCAGCTTAAACGTCAGCGAAATTACGAGTCTTGGCTTGCACGTCACCCGGAGTTTATATTCCATAATTGTAATGTAACCTTTGTCGGATAAGAGTTTTTCTAATCATAGAACCATAAAGCCCGCCCTCATCCGGTGGGCCTCTTTGTTTTTTCTTATTCCAAATATACGGACATTTTCCATTCCTATTAAAACCATACTATTATGATATATCACTTCAATCCCCCAGACCCCCTGAATAAAAAAAGAGAGAACAAAAGAGCGAGAGTTTTGAAAAGAAAACTTTTCAGAAAGTGCGTCCAACCGTCCAACCGTCCAACAAGAAAAAACATTTTAAAATATAAAAGCCTGTAGGATAGTAGTATATGTTTTTATTAAAGTATATATATATCCTACATATCTGTTGTTTTGTAGGACGCTGTTGGACGTGTTGGATTTACTGTTTTCAACCGTCCAACGTTGAAAATTTAGCTCCGTCCAACAAAATAGGTGTTTGTTGGACGTGTTGGACGTCCTCCAACACTAACTTTAGTTGGGTAAATTTGCGTAACTAAATAAATATCAGTAACTTTAGTTATGATTTAACCCCTATGTTGGACGGTTGGACAGTTGGACGTAAAAACTAATAAAAACTATTTCAAAATAATATTTAGAGAACATAGCAATGATTACAACGAGTATTCAAATCAAACCTTACTTAGCTGAGTATTTGCGCGGAAAATACAACAATGGTGCGGATGAACCTTTAAAAATCCCAGATAATACGGACTTATATCACATCGTTTGGACATTGATGGCAAAAAGACAATGCAATCAGTCTCCCGTTGATACTGGTAACCTGACCTTTGTGCTTCCTGAACGTCGTATTGGAAAGGATCCTAAAGTCTATAACTTCCTTTCTCCCAGATCAGCCAGGATCATTGAACAGGAAGTGGGACGTATGTTGAATTGGGAGTTACATTCAACACTTCTGGAGAATGACCAGAACGGGCATAAGTATAACAACATCGATGTTGTTCACAAATTCTTGTGTTCTTATAGCATTGACTCCATTTCAGAAGATGCTCTTATAAAGAACTTCTATAGATGGCGGGAGAACCTTAAAAAACGGGAAAAACGGCGAGAGTATAAAAAGAAGTTAAAAAACACCTGAAAAATCACCGACCGAACTACCTGTTTTGTCCATAAACAGGGGATAAAATGTCCGTTGTGTGGCGAACTTGTTGATTATCAATTTAATAAAATGTATATGAAAGAACTATCCATCAATATTTTAGTTACTCCTTGCATAAAAATGCGTAAAGAGAACTATCGGTTCATTGCAGATGAATTTTCATTGGCTCCTACCATCGAAAATTCATCTTCCGGCAGCCTATTTAATTGTAGTACGGATATCGTAATTGATAGACCGGATAGAGACACCCTTCAGGAGTTTGCTTCCGGACGAAAAGTGACAGTACAGCTCACTGATACTTCCAATGGGAAAGTTGTGTTGGGTAATAATGATCTGCCGGCAATCGTTTCCATCTGCCCATATCTTAATTCGGCCAAGTTGAAAATCGAGTGCAAAATGCTTCAATCCCCATTTTCTCGCTGAATACCGTCCTTCATAGCCTTCTGTTCATTACATATCTTCGCTGAAAAGATATGTAATGAACAGAACTTTCCTTCGACAAACTCTTCTTTCAAGTAAGTTATTCATCACCGCTGAGGGCTATAACTCTGCGATGATGGACTGTTTCCCTCTATTATCTAATGATGGTCCTGTTCCAGGATCACTGTTCATCGTGAAAGATCCACCTACTTATAAGGAGATCTCCACAAAAGTCCTGAATGTATTGAAGCAGGAACTTTCTGCCCATTCTGAATTGCAGGGTATCAATGTTACCGATGACTTTCATGCTGATGATCTTCCTGAAGGCAGTATTGCATATCATCGTGTTTGGGGATTTGTTACTGCTACTTCATGTTGGTACTTTTCTACTAAACAGTTTGAGCAGGATCTTCTTGTTGCGGAGTCCAATCCGGGCATTGCTTGTCATTTCCTGCATGTGAATACTCCGGGTGGAGAAGCCTGGTATCTTGACCGGCTTTCCGAAACCATGCGCTCTCTTCAGAAGCCTGTATTCGTTTTTATTGAGAATGTATGTGCTTCTGCCGGCTATTACATTGCCTGTCATGGCACAACTATCCATGCTCTAACCAGGAACGATCAGATTGGCTGTATCGGCACCATGCTCGAGTATCTTGATTTCCAGGGATACTATGAAAAGTTAGGTCTTAAAGTCGTTCGAGTTAAAGCGGATCAATCTGACCTCAAGAATAAAAAGGTAGAGGACCTGATTGATGGTCATCCGGAACAGTATCGTAAAGATGTACTTAATCCTCTCGCAGAGCAATTTATTTCAGAGGTAAGATCTTGCCGTTCGACGTTGACCGATCGTCCTGAAGACGATCCGGTCTTCCGTGGAGAAACATTTGATACGAATCACTCCATTGAGAATGGTCTAATTGATGGTACCTCTACATTTCCACAAGCTCTGGTTGCAGCTTACGAACTTGCTCAGGGATATCTCGCTAATGAAGCTTTGAAACAGCGTGCTCTCAATTTAATATAATTAATAATATCTATTCAGTATGAATGTAAAAGAAAAATTTAGGAAGGTACTTGAAGCATTAAATCTGGTTGATAAGGCAAAATCCAAGGAACTTACCAATGAAGATTGGAAAGCTATTGTCGATGCTTATCAAAAAGAATTTCAAGTAACCCTTCAGGATGACATGGCTGCTGACCAGGCTTCACATCAGAACCCGCTTGATCAGGAAGCGATGAATCAGGCTCAGGCCATTTTGGATTCTATTATCGTTCCTCTTAACGGTCATGATGATGATCAGGAACCGAAAGGCGAAAATGGCACTCCCACTAATGGCAAACCTCAGAATGTGGCTCCGGCATCTCCGGAAACAGTAGCTCAGTCTGCAGGGTTGGTTAAGGCTATTGTTGATGGTTTGAAAAATCAGGCGGCAGCCGATATCCCGGTATCAGTTGCTACAGCTTCCAATCTTCAGTTTAATGGACCGGGAAATACCGCTAAGTTCTTATTTGGCATAGAACACCCTATGTTCTCGATGAACAACCGATGGAATAAGATTGCTGCTAACCCTCGTATAGCTGCAGCTATGGAAGATCCGGAAGAGAACGAAGAAGGTGGCTCTTTCCGTAAAGAAGTTGTCAGTTACTCTGTTTCATTGAGGAAACGATACAACTATCTGCATCAAAACCACATGCTGGATGTAAAGAAGCTCGCAGCGGGTGAGTTCTCTACCAATTATGAAGGTGTTGATACAGCCGGAGTCGGTAACCAGCATGTCGTTTTGCGTCAGGATCAGTTGATTGCTCGGGTGTTAAGCAAACGTGACCTGACTCAGTACTTCCCGGTTCGCTATGGAATTCAGGATCATGACCTTGTGTTCAATGCATTCTTCACTGAAGTTTCTCAGGCTTATCAGCAGGGAGAAGTCTTCAAGGGTGACATGAAACTTGAAAACGAGATGGGCCATGTTGACGATGCAATGATCAAGATGAAGTTCGGTCCGATGAAGGACTTGGAACGTAAATACATTGCTTACCTCAATAAAGAAGGTTCCGATCCTATCAAATGGTCTATGATTGAGTTCTGTATATTGAATTCTTTGGAGACAGCTCAGGTTGAACAAAACAAACGCCGTATGCGTGGTATCTATGTTAAACCGGAAACTGGTATTGCCGGTTCTTATCTGAACTCTTCTACAGGTCTCCTTTATACCTTGATCCGTTATCATCATGAAAACAAGATCCTGTTGCATGACGATGCAGCATATCGCTCCTACACTCAAGCTAATATGTTGGATGCAGTTCAGGAATTCCATGCCGATGTTGTTGCATCATGTACCGAGGATATGGATCTGGATCAACACATTCTTTATCTGAATAAGACACACCAACCCTGGTGGATTAAGAATGTACGTGCCAAATATGGTAAGGATACCGATTTCACAGGTCCTAATAGCTATCTGTATGTGGTTCCCGATACGAGTCAGCGCATTATCTGGCTGCCTTATCTTGGACAGATGCCTTTCATGATGATGGATGTTCCCGGAAACCTTCAGTGCCTTGAGTATATTCCCGGTGAAATGTTATCTATCAAGGTCAAGGAAGATATGGAGCTTGTCAAGGCTTGGTCTACATGGAAAGAAGGCTTTGCTGCCGCATTCGTTGGGCGTCGATTCGATACCCGTGCAAAACTGGTTGCTAACAACTATGAATGGCAACAGATATTCATGAACAAGCCATCTGTCAATGTTGATGCTGATGCCACTACAATCACTGCATCGAAAGGATTCTGGCAAGAAACAGTCGAGAACTCTAAAGCCACGGCGATTACTGATATCACTGGAGCTAAAGCCGGAGTTGGATACATTATTGAGTGTGGATCTATAACCAATGCGTCTACCATTGCGAAAACCGGCAAGTTTGCTGAGATTTCGGAAGCATATACACCGACAGCAGTGGGGGATTACATTATGGTGGTACTGAATAAAGATGGTAACTTCCGGGAACTTGAACGTTGTGTCGGAGGTGTACGTAAGGTTAATGCAGACCTTCAGCCCAATCTTCCTGGAGTAAGATAATACTTTTTCATTTCTGTGTTTCAATAGGTTAGTTAGTTTTGGTTGGGGCGGGTGTAATGCCCGCCCTTTCTTTTTTAAATCACATTTAATTCAAAAATATGAAAGCAAGAAAAATTTCAAATCCAATGAAAGGATACCGGGCTGCCCGCAAGTTGCAAACCCGCTTCTTTCTCTCGCTAATGGTACTATTCGCTATTGCATTCGTTGCATGGCTCTTCTTGGATCCGGCAGCATCCGCACATATCTGTATGCCTGGTTTAGGTGGTACGACATTTGCCTCAATGATGTTAATTGGTAACGTTAATGACGTATCCGATCGTCAAACACATGGCTCTAACATTGCCTATAAAGTCTACTTGATAGAACTCTCTCAGATAAATGATAATGTGCGCTTTCCCAAAAAAAATGCCAATAGGGAGGTAAGTACTATTCCGATGAAAGCAGGACAATACATGCAATACTTTGAAGCCCACGATATTCCCACTTACACCGCAACTGGTGAGAAAGGGGATATCACTACCTCTGGGGAAAATAGCTTCGCAATAATTATGGGTGGTATGCGCGACCAGCTATTAGATTTTATAGAGCAGCACGCCGGGAGTAAGTTTGTCATCTTGTTTAAGGAAGTAGGTGAGGACCAGTGGTACATTATCGGTGAATATGATCGTCCGATGATTCTGCAATCTTTCGAAGCGAAGAATGACAAGGATGGTCGCTATGTAACCTTTACTTTCAAACGTACATCTATCGATCAGTATTGTAAATATGTCGGTGATATCGTTCGTGCCCCAGCAACTAATCATACAGTTGATGCTACGACACTTGCTATCAAACCGGAGAGCAACCGTTATGAAATACCGAACGGATCAGCAGCAACTTATGCTATCAATGCTATTTCTGGAGTGACTGCCAACGATAAAGGCCGGTATATAACGCTTGAGGGAACTGGTACCGATAAAGCGGCCACTATTGCCGATGGTGCTGCATTCGTCCTCGAGGATGGTGCAACATGGACTGCCCGTGCCGGCTCTCAGATTACGTTCCGGGTCATGGACACTACTACTCTTGTCGAGGTTCCCGGTAGCCGGATCCAGACAGCTTAATACTTACCTGGGCGGAGCGATCCGCCCATAAACTCAACCTATATGTATTCCTTCAAAGAAAAACAAAAACATTATACGGAACTTCGTAATCCGGATGCTGCAGAGCAGGATCTTGAGCTCCTGCGTAAGAAGCAACCCGAACTATCAACATTGAGTATGTTTTCACGTAATCCGAAGCGATATGCTGATGACATCCTATATGCGTTGTTGGATGTTGCAGAACGTGATGAAATCCGCAATAATCGGCGTACTGTTGAGCAAACTCCAGGCCCTAATCCGGAACAACCTGATAAGGTGTCTGAGGTAACTAATCAAGTAGAAGAAGCCGAAGAGCGTACTGAGGAAGCGGAACTTCATACAGAAGAAGTTAAAGAGCGTGTTCAAGAAGCCGAAGAGCGTGCTGAGGATGCGGAACTTCGTACAAAAGAAGCTGAAGAACGTGCCGAAGAAGCGGAACTTCGTGCTGAGGAAGCTGAAGAACGAGCAGAAAGTGCTGAAGCTGCTCTTGAAGAGGAGAAAAAAAAAGCCGTTACTACACTAAAGATGGTAAAGTCCAAAAGCACGAAGAGTACCCCAAAATCGACTGGGACAACCTCTCGGACCCGCAAGTCCAAACGGCCACGATCCTCTACAACGACCGAATCGTAAGTTGGAAACAAATGAAGCAGCTCGACGAGCAGCTGGACAAGAACCCGACTGAAAGAGCTGTCACTGATATGGCAGAGCTCCGCATTCGGAATCTGCTGGCGTTCGAAGAGCTGCAGTCGTTCAACGACACTGGGAAGTTTAGGTACAAACATCCGTTAATCATCCGCCAGTCCGAGAGAGCACAACTGGAGGAACTCCTTCGGAAGAACCCGCAGGAATTCCTGCGATATCACAAGAATGTACTTGATAACATCCGTAGATACGAATCCTACCTGAAGCGTGCCGACCGTGAAAGTCGGCGTGCTCAGGACAAAGAAAACCTTCGCCGTCATCGAGAGCGGGAAGCCCTTTTCAAAGCAATTCTCGAATCAACAACAAATAAAGATTAATCATGGAAAAGCTAATAGAAGTATTTAATTTGGGTGGTCTTCCGACTGCCCCGCTGGATTCATTCTTAGAGCTTCAGGAAGACTTCAAGAAGTCGGATCCTGACAAGTTATCGAAGCTGCAGATGCTAATCATCACTCGTGGCTTCAAGTATGCATTTAAAGCCTGGAAGGATCCTGATGGAAAACTCTGGATTATCGATGCCCATCAACGGAGGAAAGCTCTGCTTGCTCTGCGTAAATCTGGTTTTACCATTCCGGAGATTCCGTATGAACCAATCTTCGCAGCGGATAAAAAAGAAGCAGTCGAGGAAATAGCTGCCTACAACTCTGAGTTCGCCACTAAGAACCCGGACACTTTACTCTTTAAAAAGTACAACATCGATACCGATACTCTTTCCCGGTTCAATCTTGGTTATGAAGTGAAAGCCATCGACTTCAGTCAAAATGCAGCTCCGTTATTCGGATCAGAGCATGAATCAACCGATATTCAGGAAGATGCCATTGATTTCACAGTTCCTACAGAAGACGATGCCAACTCCATTTTTGCGCAACCAGGAGATATCTGGTTACTTGGTAAGAACCGTTTAATGTGTGGTGATTGCCGTTCAAAATCGGATGTCACTGCGTTGATGGACGGACAGCATGCTGACTTGCTTGTCACCGATCCACCTTACAATGTTGCTTATCAGGGTGGGACTGAGGAGGAACTGACTATCCAAAACGATTCCATGGAGAACGATTTGTTTGCTACATTCCTGAAGCAAGTGTTCGCAGTTATGTTTTCTATATTGAAGCCTGGCGGATCCTATTATATTTTTCATGCAGACAGCGAAGGTGAGAACTTCCGGGTCTCTCTTCGGAAAGCAGGTTTCAAAATAGCCCAATGTTGCGTTTGGGTAAAGAACTCCATGGTTATGGGACGGCAGGACTATCAATGGCAGCATGAACCGTGCCTCTATGGATGGAAACCTGGTGCTGCTCACTACTGGAACTCCGATCGTAAGCAGACCACTGTTTGGAACTTCGATAAACCCCAACGCAATGTCATCCATCCAACAATGAAACCCATTGCTTTGATGGCTTATCCCATCTGTAATTCCAGTGCATCCGGTCAGATAGTTGCAGATTTCTTCTCCGGATCCGGTTCTACTCTGATGGCTTGCCAACAGACTGACCGTATATGTCATGCTATGGAAATAGATCCTCGTTATGTTTCAGGCACAGTTCATCGGTACCGGTCTATGTTCCCGGAACAGCTCGTCCGGGTAATTCGTTCTGGGGAACTTCTTACATCTGAGGAAACTTCAAAAATTATCGTATGAAATCAGAACTGACACCAACCTCTGATGTGGATAAAGCCATTTTAATTGGTGATGAATATGTATCTCAAGTGCGCACATTTGGCGCACTTGGATATTCTGCAGAGCGTATCTGTAACCTTCTTGGCTTACGGGGTAAAGAGAAAATTGCTCTTACCATTCGTATCGGTCTTCCTGGTGATGTTTACAACGATGCCTACAGCAATGGGCGTGCTTTGGGTGAGTATAATATTGATGCAGAGTTGGCAAAACGTGCTGAAGCTGGCGAGATTGATGCTATCACTGCTTTGGAAACTCGCAAAAATGAACGTATAGAACTTGAACTTCGAAAGAATTTATTCGGCGTATGACACAACTTGATATACTTGATAAGATACATCCGGACATGATATCTGCTTTCCTGGTTTCCGGGAAGAGTGATGGCATACCGGCTGATGTGCAACTCTTCCTCAAGCAGCTGCAGTGGGCTGCTGAAATATACGAATACGAACGGAACATTACCCGTGCTGCTAAATTACTAAAGCAGCGTATTAATGCCTTACAGCACCTTAATCTTGATGAACGTACCTGTAAAGCACGTATATATGCTGCCATCAACTACTTTTCGATTGATAATAATGTATCTATCAAAGTATGGGAGTCAAACTATGCGGATAAATATGAGGACCTGGCTAAACTCTCCGCTGTCCGTGGTGACTATAAAACTCAGAAACAGTGTTACGATGCTGCCGCCGAGTGTCGTCGCCGGGCATCGGAGATTGCTGAAGCCGATCGTGATCTTGGTGTTGTCTTCCTTATTTCCCCAGAGATCACTCCTGAAGAACTTGGATATTCTAAGAAGTCTTTGAAAGAAATTGCATCAAAACACAACGAAGGATTCTATTTGAATCTGATTGATAAACTTCCGATCGAGAAGGAAGAGAAAAAACGTCTCCTGCGTGATGCTGATATCCAGGAGGCTGAGTTTACTGAAGTCAATGAAGAATAACTATGTCGATAGAACTTTATTCTCAATCCCGGGACAGCCTTTCTTGTAGCGATAATACCTTCGATGCTACAGTTGAGTTCGAACGTTACTACATGAACTCCATGCAGATTCAGGTGAATGTGCTGGATCCTAACAATATATTTGTTGAAGGTGCCCGTGCAGTTGGTAAGACTGAAGGAGTTATGGGACCACGTATTATCCGGGTTGCCAATGACATGCCTGGAGAACTTTCTTTTCTGGTGCACAAAACATATATTGCTCTGATGACAAACGTCTGGCCTAATATTCAGGCATATTTTTCTCGGCCGGTAACTGTTGCCGGACGTGTTCGTCCGATGTTGGAGTACGGGATAGACTATGTTGTTGGAGAGGCTAAGATACCCTCTCACTTCCGCCATCCACGCTATCCCATTGCATACCCGAAACACAGCATCCTGTTTCGCGATGGTCATCATTTGCAGATGGTGAGTTCCGACCAACCGGAATCTGTTGCCGGTCGCTCCGGTGTACATGCCTTTATTGAAGAGATGAAGCACAACAAAGGTGAGAAACTGAAGACTCGACTCTTTCCGTCACTTCGTGGATCTTCTGCTGAGATTCGTATGTCGCAATACTATCAGGGTGTAACCGGTGTTTCCGATACAGCTCGTGTGGATCTTGGCGAAGATGACTGGTTCGAAGAGTATGAAAACAATATCGACCAAGCACTTCTTGAGGAAATAGCTACAGTTTCCCTTCACGTTAATGCAGCTATGTACAAGCGTTACAAGCTGTTTGCTCAACAAAAACAAACTACTAATCCGGTTATTCTTGAAGCCATCCGCCTCGAGCTTCAAAAAGTAGAACGTACACTCGCACTTTGGAAACCTCGTCTCGCTGATATGCGTCGTAACGCTACCTTGTACGTGCGGGCCAGTTCATTCTGTAACAAAGATATATTAGGGCCTAAATTCTTCAAGACTCAGATTGAAACCCTTGATATTGACGAGTTTCTGACTTCCATTTGTGCTATTCGCCACAAGGAAGTTGTAAACAAGTTTTTTGCTAATTTCAGGAAGGACCTGCATCAGTTTGCCGATAGCTACATTTATGAGTCCATCCTGAAACTTGACCTCCGGGATCACTTCATCTTAACGGCACGTTACCTGAAGCACTATAATAAGCGCGACGAGCTGCTCGTCGGTTATGATCCCGGACATTTCTCCAGTCTGACCGTTGGTCAGGAGAAAGACTACGGTTCGGAACTCAGGATACTGAAGGAGTTCTTCTGTTATTATCCGGACGAACAACCGGAACTTGCCCGGCAGTTCTACGAGTTCTTCGGTCAGGATGCTGTCAATAAACACATCATTCTCTATCCTGACCGTGCCGGTAACAAGAAGAAAGAAGATCTGGAAAAGATAACCACCGACTCCCGCATTCTCAAGAGAGAGCTGGAGTCTTACGGCTTTACTGTCGAGCTGATGAACGAAGGTCAGGCAACTGTCTACCACTGGCAACAGTTCAAGCTCTTGCTTCTTATCTTTGGCAATCGCAGTAACGCATTGCCCCGCATCCTTATTGACGAAAACGAATGCAAGAACCTTTGTAGTGCCATCATGCTGTCGCCGCTCAAAAAAACAGATGGCCGTATTGAGTTGGATAAAACTTCTGAGGTAAAAGTACCGCTTAAACTTCAAGCGGGCCTCACAACACAGATACCAAGTGCACTTATTTACTTGCTTTTTGGACGTTACGGCGACCGTGTTCAGGCTGAATTATCCTCAATTCCGACTGATTTACCTGATAATTTCTCTATATAATAAGTTTGGTACACATGAAAAACTTTGTATTATCTATAAAAATTGTTCTGTTTGACATTGAAAAATATATTAACTTATTGAAAATTAATCTTATCACGTTTCAAAAGTTTATTTCTTTTTTTTCGTCAGCTCCCTATCTCCACGCCCCACTGATAATCCGATGTGAGGTGCAGCCTTCGGCCTTTGGCTGGAAATATGAGGATGCCATCCTGCTGGTCCTTTCTGGGAGGCTCAGAAACAAGTATTTTCGAGCATGGAAACGACAATGACAGGACCGCATGCACTGCAATGGGCAAAAGAAATATCGAAGTTGCCTGATGGGTGCTTTACGATTGCTTTCTTCCCTTACTCGAGGCAGAAGGGTGAAGCATCGGCTAAATTGGTGATTCGGGAAGGGGGTAAGTATCGGACTCAGTTACCACATGAAAGGTTTAGTATCGATGGTGAGAACTTGTTTCTTTTCACAGATGCAAATGGGGAACCAAAAATGTGCTACAGGATCCTGATCCGTTACATGGGCTTTCCACAGGACAATTTTAAACTACATAAAATCGACTGGTTATGAGTGACGTAAAGATGTTAGGTGACTATGGTTGCTACATCGATGAAAGTAATGTAATATCATTTCAGGTTGGGGACAATCCCCGTACCGGTATAGATGATCCAGGCTTCTCTGTAGGAGACTACAATCCATTACCGGATATGCAGTGGCAATCTATTAATGGCTATCAAGTGTGTAGCCGTGGCTATAACAACATGAAGTGTGAGGAGGTGGCTGCGGACCTTAAGAAGAATCGATTGTTGCCGCGCTTAATTACCAAGCAGGTGAATATGCTGTACGGAAAGGGACCGGCAGTGTATCAGACAGTGTTCTCTGATGGTAAGTTTAAGCGTGAATGGGTTGAGTGTCCGGAGATCATGAATTGGTTGGATAGTTGGAAAGACCGTGGACTTGAAAGCGATTATAAAGAGGTAGCTAAAGCTCTAATTAAAGACTTCTATTATTTTCGTGACTACTTTGTAAAATGGCGATTCTCCGTAGGTCGGAACTTGGGGGCACTGCCTGTTGCCGGTATTGAGGCAATGGAGAATAGACATTGTAGGCTGGCCACAACAAAAAAGGATGTCGCTACCGATCTGGTCTACTACCGTGATTTCCGCTTTATTGCAGTTGGACGCTGGAATTACGGGATTTCCAACTTCAAGATTTACCCAAAGTTTAACCTGGCAGAAGTAGCCAATTATAAGTATGCTGCCATCTCGCATCACCGGGAGAAGTCAGTCGATGAGTTCTATGGTGTAAATGAAACGCATGAAGGCACTAAGGAGTATATCAGAGGTTCTAATGCGACAGCTCGGTATATTAACTCTTTCTTACGCAATAGCTTGGCAGCCAAAATACACATCATTATCCCTAATGCCTGGATAAACGCTAAGCGCACTCAGATACAGAAGCTCTGCGATGAGAACAAGAAACGGGATAAAGACGGAGTGAAGCTATATGTGTTTAATGGCATTGATATAGGTACCGAGTTCAAAGAGTCCACGCTGATCAAGTATATCCAGTCCGAGCTCCGCAAGATTTCACAATATCTCTCCGGAGCCGATAACCAAGGGAAGGCTTATGCAACAATCAGTTTTAAAAGCAGTAGTAATGAAGAAGAACGCTGGAGAATCGAAACTGTCGACCTGAAATACAAAGAGTATATCGAATCGTTGATCTCTTATGATAAGCGTGCTGATGAGGTGTTGTTATCAAGTGTCGGACTCGACTCCTCTATCTCCAGTGTTGGAAAAGATGGCGTGATATCCAAGTCCGGATCCGACGCTTATTACAACTATCTGATCTACCTGATGTCCCTTACGCCAGACGAAGAAATCTGCTGTGAGCCTTTTAACTGGGCTATTCAAATCAACTTCCCGGCACTGTATAAGCAAGGTTATAGACTTGGATTTTACCGGGAAATTCCAAGTCGTCAAGAAGATGTTAAACCAAACGAACGATTAAATCAGCAAGAATCATGATCATTTTAGAAGAGCTATTTAAAAACCTGACAGAGTTCCGCCATTATGCACCCTATTCAGAGACAAACATTGAGTTTAAAGACCTCAATAGTTCAGCATCTTCTGCCCGGAAGCAGATATGCATTATCCTTTCTAAAGAAGTCTATGATATAGTTCTCAAGAAAGAAGGAGAGATACATGATGCTTTGCTGACTGCAATGGCCAACTTAACACTTGCCAAACAGTTAGTGTTTGATGTAGTCAAACAACGAAAATCCGATGTTGATATCTACAAGTATGAGATGGAAGCCATGCGTCGGTCTTATATTGAGAACTACTTCAGTGGCATGGATACTCTGATTCAGTTGCTCGATAAGGAGGAAAGTCTGGAAGAATGGAAGAATTCCCGTTATTGCAAGTTACTTTCTTCTCTTCGGATCCAGACAGCAGAGGACTTTGACTTTCTATACTCAATAGACCTCTCTTATCTCTTTTTCTTCAGGATCATACCACTTCAGAAAGAAGTGTTGGATGAAGGGATGACCGGTTACTTTGAACGTGTTGTTGATAATCAGGAAATGAAGGATTTACTACTGCATGCTCTTGCAAAGAGTACGATTGCTCTTGCCTTGCGTCGATTGGATATTCTTGAGTTTCCATCTACCATTCGTAATCTCTTCGATGACTCTAAAACCAGTCGATCAGGAAAGGATGAACAGGAACGTATGTTGGCACTTGCTGAACAGCTAACCGGTGAAGCTCAATCACTACTTAAGAACATTGACCTTATGTTGTCTAACAACGATTCCGGTATAGTAGATACAGAAACATCATTTAATGCTCCGGACGACAAAATCATAATGATGCCATGAAAGACAAAATAGAGTTTATGGTCCATGGGAATACGTATTATATTCCCAATTCCTGGGACCAACTAAATAGTTATTTATTCATTAGTTTGATCCGTGACTTTAATCGCATGGTTAAGGGAGAACTTTCACCGGCCATGGTGAGAGTAAACTACGTGTGTAATGTTATGGGCTGGAAGCCGAAGAAGATCTGGGGAGAAGAATCATTCCAAAACCTGGCTTTCCTGGCAGAACAAGTTACATTTCCATTCGTCATTATGTATCCGGACAACGATATGGCTTTAAGCGAAATGGATCCTGAAACCAGAAAACTTTGCAAAAAGACTCCTCCGGAAAGACTAACTTGTCTCCCCATCGCACGCTATCTCTCACGCTTGGACTATAAATTTGCCTTTGATTGTTGCTTTTGCAAGCAGCTGGTTCCGGCAGTGGTTATTGATGACGATATTTATTCAGCATATTCCATCGATACCAATTTCAATGTCCTGACCTGCTCGTTAACGGCATTGCAATACATTGAGGCCCGTACCCTGATAGGTAAGTCTGTAGACATGCTTCCACTCTTGGCAGCAATCCTATATAATACAGGTACATACACTTCAGAAGGTGCTCACCGGTTGGCTACAGTGTTCGCAAAACTTCCAGAGGATGAATTACAAGCTATTGCCTTCAATTTTCAGGCTTTCAACAATTACCTGTTTACTCAAACAGACTTTCGTTTACTGACTGCAGCGAAAGAAGGTAAATGCAGTGCCATTCGCACTGGTGCACTGGAGTCACTGTATAACTTGAGTAATGATGGACTGGGTGATATTACAGCTGTCGAGCAGATGAATGTTATTAAGTACCTGACTATCCTCCGGAAGAAGATCATTGAAACCGTTCGAAGTATGGATGCGATGAAAATGGAAAAGGCAGACATTGAGAAAGAAACAGGCTTACCACTCCATATCATTAACCAAATATTATGATACTTGATTTATTCTCTTACTTCGCAAAGTATCCCTCAAGAGAGGGCGTGCTTTCCATCTTTAACAATGGTAGTAGTTCACAAGCGCAATATGCCGAATTGAAAGAAACCATTTTGGCTATGCCGGATCCGCTGATCCCTGCAATTCAGTCGTATGTTTTTGGACAGTCTTTTGAGTCTGTCAAAGCCCGCATTGATACTCTGTTGGGTATTTATCTCTTTATTGATTATGGTGAGTTCTCTTCCAGGAGTGACAACAGGAACTCAATCGAAGATACCCAGAAGCTGGCAGCCACAATCGCAATGAAACTATCAGACTCCTCGGATCTTGTAGAAGAAGCGATCTCTTCAGACACTTGCCTTGAATATCTGAACACCCTGTGTGCCCATCTTCTGTTTGATGCAGAAAGTGGGAAGGTCCCTTGGTTAAACCGATCGAGTATAAAAAGTCTTGATATCATCCCGTTCGTGGCCAAAGAGCTAAAATCCATCGGATGGACCATGATGTTCGAGGCTGATGCTTCTGATCTGTTCAATGTCAAAGCTCGGATGGCGTCCTTTCGGTCATGATACTTCGATAGTAATTTTGTCAAAAAAGAAAAGATATGGACATTATTATTAAATCACTCTTTGAACATCTTCAGCGTATTCTGAGCACTGTTTATGGCTGGTTATCAACAGTTGTCATCTTTATAGCCCATTTCTTTGCACCTGCTTGGTATCCTTTTGCTGTAGTTGGAATTCTTGTCCTTATTGATTTGGGGTGGGGTATTGCCGTATCACTGAAGAAAGGAGAGTTTGCCTATTCCGAGGCTGGAAGAGAAACGTGTAAAAAGGTAGCCATTTATGCCAGTTGCCTTTGTTCGGTTTACATGATCGAGCAGATATTTCATGCCAGTGTAGCCGTTACTTCTGTTGCTGCCGGTCTTGCCGGTGCCTGTGAAGTATGGAGCTTCTCTGCCAGTATACTTATCATCGCTCCCAATTTTCCCTTTATATCGCTGTTTCGTGCACAACTCAGAGGTGAAATGGAGAGGAAATTAGGGAGAAATATTAATGATATATTAAAGTAAAATTCTTATTAATTATGAGTAGAGGTTTACGTAATTGCAATCCTGGCAACATTCGTCATGACCGGGATAAATGGCAAGGAGAAGTTATTCCGAGCCAGGACAAGAGTTTCAAACAGTTTAGCTCTATGGCTTATGGCTATCGGGCATTAATCAAGTTACTGCAGAACTACCGTAGATTGCACAATCGGCAGACGATTGCTGAATTTATTAATCGTTGGGCACCTCCCTGCGAGAACAACACTTCCGGATACATCACTCGTGTGTGCAGCGAAATGCAAGTTCCGTCAACATACGTTCCAGATATTAACGACAAATCTACTATGTGTGCTTTTGCTGCTGCAATTAGCCAAGTTGAAAATGGTGTACCAGCTGTCATGGCGGATGTCGAGCAGGGATGGGATTTACTATGAAACTCCCGGTCTGTCTCTTGATCATCTTGCTGGCGTCAGCAACATGTTTCTCCTCTTGCCGTACTCAATACGTGCCTGTCGAGAAAATAAAGACTGAATATCGTTACATTGATCGTTTACAACACGACAGTGTTTACTTGAAGGATTCTGTTCGGTATTACATCAAGGGAGATACTGTTTTTGCGGATAAATACCTATATCAGTATAAGTACCTATTCATTAATCGGGTGGATTCATTCGTTAAGGTTGATTCAGTTCAGGTGCCTTATCCCGTTGAAAGGAAGCTAACTCGTTGGGAGTCTATGAAGATGGAGCTTGGTGGCTGGGCATTCGGTGGTCTGATAATGGCTATTATTATTGTCTGTTGGCTGATATTTAAGTCAAAAAATAAATAGTATATTTGTGCATCAATAACAGTTTTTTCATTATTAATAATGAAAACGAAGTATATTTATTAGCTCTGGATCGTGAGATTCGGAGCTTTTTTCTATCCTTTTTAGCTTCAGCTAAACAAATCTAACTTCTTGATAATAAAGTGGTAATTGCTACGATGTCCGTACTTATAGTGTTATCTTAGCTGTATAATAATAAAATAAACAACGTTATGACAGTAGAAGAATTAATCATTGAATTACAAGGAATGAATCCCGAAGCAGAAGTTTATATTGCGTATCAGCCCAAGTTTCCATTAGAAAAGAAAGCCGGTGAAGAATTGGCACAAAGTGAAGATGGTAATAGAGTTTATATAGCCACTTGTTTATATGGAAATGACTATTTACCACAAGATATTGTGGAGCAACTCAACTGGTAATTGTTTTTTGAAGGTCCGGAACCCTACATTCCGGACCCTTTTCTATCCTTTTTTAGCTTCAGCTAAACAAAGCTAACTTCTTGATAATAAAGGAGTAATCACTACGATGTCCGCACTTATAGTGTTATCTTAGCTGTATAATAATAAAGGATAAAGCATTATGAACGAGCAGATTACAAACATTCTTAACCAAAGAATAACGAAGACAAGCAAGATACAGCAATTGCTTCTTTTAGGCTTAACTCGCCGCCAGGTTGCCGACCTGGTAACCAACGGAAACTACGGTTTTGTTCAAAACGTCTACAAGCGGATGATTGAAGCCGGAACTTTCCAACCCAGCAACCAAGTAGTACCAAATAACCTTCCGGAGATTGATTATACTTTCAACCGTCGCTTCGGGGTTGAGATTGAAGCCTATAACTGCACCCGCGAACGCCTCGCTCGAGAACTTAGGGAAGCCGGCATAAGCGTAGCAGTAGAAGGATACAACCACGATACCCGAAATCATTGGAAACTGGTAACAGACGGCAGCCTTTCGGGATCGAATACTTTTGAACTTGTAAGCCCGATACTTGAGGGAGAGGCCGGCCTTCGGGAGCTACAGAAAGTTTGCTGGGTGCTTGACTATTGCGAGGTAAAGGTAAACGACTCCTGCGGGCTTCACATCCACATGGACGCTGCCAACTTTACCCTTAGCACCTGGAAGAACCTTATACTTACCTACCGGAGAGCTGAACGTATAATTGACGCTTTTATGCCTCCATCTCGACGCAATAACCACTATTGCAGAGGGCTACAATCCATAACAGAACAGCGGATTCAGGATGCCGGCAGCCTTAGAGATTTACAGAACGCTTTCGGAGGTGACCGCTACCACAAACTGAACCTTGAGTCCTACTCACGTCACCGCACGGTTGAGTTTCGCCAGCATGGTGGAACAACCAACTATACGAAAATGGAAAATTGGATACACTTTATCAGCAATATGATTACCTTTGCTCAGCATACCAATATCGCCACCGGAGCAGCTTTGGCAAACCTGCCTTTCCTGACCGATGACCAAAAAACATATTTCAAACTTAGAACAAAAAAACTTAGCAGATAATGAATAAGACCTACACATTGCAGGACGGCGGTACAATTACCGCCACTTGCGCCACCGATTTTGTTTCCAAACTCCGTCAGAGCAGCCGTTTCGATTCCGAATGTACTGACCAGGAATACATGTACCACTTTGCCGATCGATACCACGACCAGTCCGGGAATACCGTTCGTGCCGATTCAACGGAGCACTTCCTGGATGATTTATTAGCATTGGGTTATGTAAGTGTTAAATAATCAATTTGAAAGTAGATTTATCTGCAAATGTTTTGCCAATAAACAAATGTTTATTATATTTGCATTACGTTTTTAAAGCGATGTTTGACAATCAGGAAGAGCTAAAGGCTCACATAGAACATGTAAAGCGCTGCTTGCTGTTTTATGCTCTGAATGCGGAGGAATTGCTAAAGCAAGGATACCCACGAAGAGAGTTAGAGAGGCTGATCGATATTCAACTGGATAAGTTGATAGTTCTCCTCAAAAAACTGAAAGGTTAACATTAACCCCCTCATGTATTGAGGGGGTGCTTTAAAAACTAAATTATACTTATTGTTATGGAAGCAAGTAGAGAAATAGATAATTTGTTGAGTGAGTTTCTCCAGTTGGATACTGACGAGCAACGGGAGCAGTTCCGGGGTAAGATAGGCCAAACGCTGTCAGGTAAAACAGAGGAGGAAATGCGAGAATATGCTGAATCTCTTCAGCATAAAGCTCAGGAAACAATTGATCAGTCACAAGCGTTAATTGATGAATATGATTTCAAGCAAGCGTTGAACGACATAGTTCCTGCTGTTACTTGGTCTTATATAGCGGAAGAATACTTCCAGAAGTCACGCTCTTGGTTTAGTCAACGTATGAATGGATATCATGTCAACAACAAGGCTGCATCCTTTACTGACGAAGAAATTGATTTATTATCAAATAGTTTGCTTGATTTGAGTGAACGAATAAAGAAAAGTGCTCTCCTCTTGAGGAAGCATCGCTTTTAAAAACGTATCTTTAAAAAGAAAAAGCCTTCACAATGGGTGAGGGCTTTTTTATTATTTGTATTTTTTTCAGTATCATTTTAATACTGTAAACTAAATTAATGCTTAACTCTGAAACTGATTATTGTTTAATTATTAAGAAATTGAAAAATAAAATGGAAATATTAATCAGAACCAGTTTTCATTTTACTCCGTATCGTAATATCATTGAATAGTTTACGAATACAGACGATGCCCAAACTATAACCAAGTTTCGGAAATTTTTCTATAAATCGTTCCTTCAGAAGATGTAGACACAAGGAATGTTTTTCTTCATCTTTATAATCAAATTGCCCTTCAAACATAATCTGATTGTTTCGTCCTCCTCTGACGATGATATTAGCCTCTTTACCACCGTGGTCTTGTACTTCGATTGAAATAATTGTCCTATTCATATTTACAAATTTTCCTTATTCTATATTTGATAACTTTGGGAGTTATATCAATAAAAATTATGTTGTTGAACAACATTTTATGCTTTTATCCCGTTGATACTACATCAAAATGAAAATATTTTCGTAAGTTTGTATGAAATTACAAGTATATAGATATGCGAGCAGATAGATTAGATTTATATAAGCAATTAGAGGAGAAAAGAAATTCCAAGCTATTGGTTTATGTCACGGGAACCAGACAGGGACTTGAAACTCAAATAGCTAATGACGTGTTGTCAAGATTTTCCGAACATTTGGACAAAATTGGCGACACAAATAAAATTTCATTATACCTGCATACTAATGGCGGAGATACGTTAGCTGCATGGAGTTTGGTAAACCTAATTAGAAGTTTCTGCCAGCAATTAGAAATTATAATACCCTCTAATTGTTTTAGTTCAGGCACTTTGATTTGTTTAGGAGCAGACAATATAGTAATGACTAAACAAGCCATGTTGGGGCCAATTGATCCAAGTGTTAATGGTCCATTAAATCCAGCTATACCAGGCATAGCTGATCCCAATGCTAAAGTTCCTGTAAGCGTAGAATATGTCAATGCATATATTGAAATGGCTAAGAAAGATTTTGGAATTACTGACCAGAGGAATATGACTGATATATTACTGAATTTATCAGAAAAGATTCACCCTTTAACATTGGGACAGGTTTATAAGTCTAAAAGCCAAATACAAATGTTGGCAAGAAAGCTGATGAAATGGCAGCATCTTGAACAAGATAAAGAAGATGCAATAGTCAAATTCTTATGTAGTGAATCCGGAAGTCATGATTATTCCATCCGTAGACAAGAAGCAAGTGAAAGTTTAGGATTACCTATTGAAAAGCCATCAATGGATGAATATAATATTATCAAGGCTATTTATGATGATATAAGTAAAGAATTAGAATTGGATGTTCCTTTTAATCCAGCTATAATACTTAATGGATTAGATAGAGTTCCGTACTCTTTTAGGAGAGGAATAATAGAATCATTAGAAAATGGAACGGATGTCTTTATAAGTGGTGGTGTCTTAGAGAGGCAGATGATCCCTACTCCTCCAGGAGTTCCGTCTCAAATGACTTTAAATGATAATAGGACATCGGAAGGTTGGCAACATGAAATATAAATTGTTATGAAAACAAATATAAATAAAGTTTCAAATAGTGGGTATAGCCCAAAAATAGAATTAAAAACAAATTCATATAGTGCAAGTTATTTCTATGAAAGCTCTGCTACTAAAAATACGGTTGCAGATGTAATCAAAAATAAGTCAATTGTTATTTCTAATGAAATTAGAAAGTTTAGATAAATGAAGTTGTTTAAAAAGAGAAGACATCCTCACAGGGATGTCTTCTCTTTTTAAACAACTTCATTCAAAGCTAAGATTTCAGTTATTATAAATCAGACAAGCCTATTTAGGGTATTGTCGTAAATACTCACCTTATTTTTTATATATGAAAAAGATTATTGATGAACTTGATTTGGGAGATGAAATAGCTGAAATGATTCCATTAGGACAGAGGAAATCTATTTCATTTTTGTTAGGTGCTGGTTTTTCAGCTCCTAAAGGGTATCCAATAGGAAATAAGGTTAATGAAAGTTTACTGAATTTTTCAGATCAACCTATCAATTTTTCACCAGCAGGGAGACTTGCTGTTAGTGAAATAGGGAAAAAACCTAATTTTCATGTTATGGGAGGATATATGAGTGATTATGAAAGACAGTATGACTTTTGTAATAGATTAATTCAATATTATAATGGAAAGCATGGAGGTTTTGACTATGAACAATTCTATGACTTCATAAAAAGTGAGGCTATTTTTGATATTGAATATGAAAAATTGGCTACTGATTATCTCACCCAATATCTTGACTATAGAGGGCTTATCAATGGGATTCCTAACATTTATAATCAGATGGTATCTTATTTACTAAAGGATGGTGAAGGGAAAAGATGGTATGATGATATACCGGCTCCTGGGGGAACTTATGAAGGATATACTGGAATTTTGAAGTATTTGGGAGAGTTGTCGAGAGATTATGTGATTAATGTACATACTCTTAACCATGATTTATTTTTTGAATCTTTAAATAGAACAGATTTTATAAATGGGGAAATCTCGGATGGTTTTGATGAATATGGGTCCGAATATTATGGTGTTCTTAAAGTAAAAGAAGCTCATTATAATTGTCGTTTGGAAAGATATACTGGGTATTATAATACTTCTATAAGACTATATAAATTACATGGTAGTTTGGATTATGTTTTGTATTATCGGAGTAAAGGGGCAACGCTCTTGCCTGATAAATATGTAAAAATACGTCAAAATATGTCTGTTTCTGATTTGCGTCGTGGGCTTAGAAGTAAAAAGAAATATGAAGATTTTCCTTTTACTTACCATGCGGACTTTTTAACCGGTACAACGTCTAAAATTCTTCGTTATAAAGAGCCATTCTTATATAAAAAAATATTTAAGAAGTTTAAAAAGAATCTGGAAAAGTCTGAAATGCTAATAATAATAGGTTATGGTGCAAAGGATGAAGAGATCAATAGAATATTGTCAGAGCATTTTGATTATAGAAACAAAAAAGTTTTTATAATAGATAAATATGCGGGCGATGCAGTACAAGAATTGGGACGGATGCTGAATGCAAAAGTTCTTTCTGTTGAAATTGAGGATGTGCATAAGGATTTGTTTAGATAGAGGTCTGTTGAATCTTAAAAAATAGGATATGAATTTAGAAATTATTTCTGTGATACTTAGTATCATTATTCTGATTTGTTTTTTCGTTTTGTGTGTCAATGTCTCAGCGATAAAAAAGAGCGTAAATGTTCCCCAGCCCTGGCAGGCATCGTTCAGTCTTTACTGTAGCACTGGCCAGATAGAGAAAGCGAGGGACGTTCTTCTGAAAGCTATCATGCACGATTCTGATTGTGCTCGTGGGTTTTATTTGAATGTACCTGATAGACTGGATGTACAGAAGAGAATTGAAGCACGGTATGGAGAATATCTCAAGATAGTCGATTTAACTATCGATTTTAATAAAGTCAACGAGTATATTTCAAAACTTTGATTTATAGTGCGGAGCCTGAAAAACTCCGCATTTCTTTTTGCAAATTCAAATTTTATCCCCATCTTTGCAGAAGTCAAAACATGATTATATATAATCCCGGTGAGCTTCGGTTAATTGCTCCACGAAATTCGATGGGCTTTTTTTATGCCCATACTCTATCATTTTTGTGATGTCACGAAAATGTTAAATATGAAATGGCGGTTGCCCTCTTTCCCAATTCTTAAGCCTTCGGGATTACGAATCATGTTTTGACGAACGGGAAATGGCAACCGTTTTTTTATGCCTAAAAGTCAAAACATGATTCGTATGAAAAAGAAATCCCAATCCGGTAAAGTTCCGGTGTCTAAGCTCCAAACATTCTTAAGTGAGCTTTCAGGCATGCTATCTCAAGAAGGTAGCGAGTTTTTCGTAAACCGTTCCGATGACGGTACCACCTCCATTCGCCTCGCTCGAGGTCAGTATTTAACCATTTCCATGCAGAAAGGAGGTCAGTCATGATGTATTTCACAAGCAGTCTTTCTATCATCTCACCTAAAAACCGGGCTTGGAAGAAACTCGTTGACTGGATCCGGCGATTCGAACACATTCTTATCCTGGATGAATGTTCTCTCGATGCCTTGAAAATGGAAATTGAAGCTAAGGTAAATGAAATTAATGCTGAACATCCCAAACTTAAACCAATCATTTTTAGTGGCGATAACAGTCAAATTTCCGGTTGTATCTCTGCGAGGGTAATGTCGTGTGGATGTCCTGATACTGTATTTAATCTCAATTATTGCATTGTAAAAAGCACATACGCATTTTCAGAAGATAATTCTAAGGAGACCATTTTACTTGATAGTCAGAGAGGAGGTCAATCATGACTTTAGGCAAGAAATTAGCTGTTGATAAGATTGAAACCTATCGGATCAATGGCAAATCTGAATTATTTTTAATCAAAATTGATGGAAACGAAATTGTAGCGTTCAATCGTGAAGAATCTGAAGAAGTGGTATTTTTATTACAGGGTGCACTTAAAAAAGAAAAGGAGGTTGACCATGACCACTAACATTGATGGAGCTGTAATTACTTCTGAAGCGATTAATGCCATTAAGTTTCTTCAGCAAGAAAACTATGTTGATGAAACTTTGAATCAAATCAACGAGATCATTGATATCGTTATTGATGAAAATACGCATGAAGCATTGAATTCAGATAAAGAATGTATCCGCATTGTGCGCAATCTCCGTTACCTTGCACAACATATTTCATCTTTTAAAAAACCTATTAATCATGGATAATCAAGAACAGAAAATCACCAATATCAGCATCTATATTGCTGGATTGCAAGCAACCTATCGTCCGGCTCCGGACGCTCGTCATACTACCCATTGGTTTTCTACCGATGAAGTTTATACCGCTATCAAACGTCTGGATCCTTCGGCTGACATTACGAAGGAGCAACTTTTCCAGGCAATGACTGCTGCCGGCTTCAAGTTCCAAAACCGTCCGGGGGCATCCGGATGCGATTTTCGCTGGATGTTTCAGGAACGTAGTAATAAATAGAAGAAGCCTGGGAACTACCATCGTTTGAGTTCCGTTACACAAAAGATTAGCCGGTCGGTAGTTCCCGGCTTTTTTTGTGTCCTTTCCCTCCTTGCATTCCCTTCCTACATTCGCTGAAAAATAACTTCAGCGCACTATGATTACTGACGATTTAATCAGAAAACGTTTTATTCATGACACTATTTCCCAGGGTATAAACCAAATTTACGCCATTCAGGAAAATGTTGTCCAGGCTAACCTGAAAACTCAATCCGGACAGCTCAAAGTACATCTCAGCCGACGACCTTTTAGTTTTACTGAGTCCGATTCCAGAGAAGAGTTTTTCATTCGTATCTTCCCATATCTTCGTTTCCTTGATATTAATTATCGTCGTGGTTCCGATCGTATCTCTCGTCACATTCGCAGTAACCTGGCTCTCTACAATCGTGCTATCTGGGGAGTTCTTTATCACGAGACTTTTCCGCAAATCCGATACGGTTTCAATGACGAGATCCGGAACTCAATCCGCCAGGAACTGGAGCAGGCACTTCAATATGAAACATCTAACAGTTAATTCCCATGGCTAAGAAACATTTATCAGAAGACGAAATCCGTTATATCATATCGGCAGAGAGTTCCGAAGCCCAGAAAGCCGTTCATGCACTGACTCAGGAAAACAAGTCTCTTAAAAAAGAAGAGCGGGAGAGGCGGAAGGCGATGGTCGAGCTCGAGGCCCAAGGCAAAAAAGAAACTGACACTTATCGTAACCTTCAAAAAGAGGTCACAGCGTACTCTAAGCGCATATCCGAGAATAATGACAAGATTAATCGGCTCACCCGACAGCTCGATGTCAATGCTATGTCGATGCGCCAGCTAAAGAAGCTCGCTAAGGAGCTTACCGCTGAACTTGAAGATATGTCGGAGGCTGCCAATCCGGAAGAGTATGCCGCACTCAGTAGCCATTTACAAACAGTGCGTTCCCGGATGGACGAGCTTAAGAGCTCTGGAAAGAAAGTATCTCAGGAGTTTGATGTCACCAAATCAGCATTATCTAAACTGAAAGCGGTGGCTGTTGCTTTCATCACAGTGAAATTAGCCGGTTACCTGAAGGATATCGGTGCCAATGCCTATTCAACACGTAAAGAGTTTGCTAAGTACGAAGCAGTTCTTCGCAATACACTACGTTCTCAGGAGAAAGCTACCCAAGCAATGAAGATGCTCCAGCAGTTAGCTGCTGATACACCTGCTTCTCTGAAGGAGTGGACCGAAGCCTTTATTAAACTTGTCAACCGTGGCATTAAGCCCACCAGTGACGAACTTATTAATATGGGGGACCTTGCTTCTTCTCAAGGTAAGGACGTTGATCAATTGATAGAGGCCATCTTGGATGCTATGACCGGAGAGAACGAGCGTCTGAAGGAATTCGGTATTAAAGCAAGTAAGAATGGAAATACTGTTAAATATACCTTCCGTGGTGTTACAACTGAAGTTCAGAACTCAGAAGAAGCTATTAAAAACTATTTGTTGTCGCTTGGAAAGCTCGATGGTGTTGCCGGGTCTATGGCTGTACAGATGCAGGAACTTGAGGGTATGCAGTCCAATCTGGGCGATACGCTTGACAGCTTTTATAATAAACTTGGCAAGCGGATGGAATCGTTCTTCAAAAAGGGAATTACCTGGATGAAGAACTTTGTTACAGACTTATCTAAAGCCATAGAACCTCTTTCCGATACTTTTGACGAACAGTTCGAAAAGGTAGTATCTCTTGAGAGGACCCTTCCTTCTTTGATTGACCGGTATGATAAATTGAAGAGTAAGGTTCATCTGAATGCTACAGAGCAGAAAGAACTGAATTCTCTTATTGAAAATATTGCTCGTATTGTACCATCTGCTGTAACAGGATGGGATAAGTATGGCAATGCTATATCTCTGAGTACTGATAAAGCTCGTGAGTTTCTGAAAGTTGAAAGAGCACGACTTCAGTATGTGAATCGTGAGCGGATCCAGCAACTGAAAGATGAACGTGCGAAGATTGAAAACGAGAAAAAGGGATTGGAGATTGTACGTAAGCGGGGTACTACTTGGGCAGGTGGTACTGGTGCGTCACGCAGTGGTGATAGTGGTATGCGGGAATTGACACAATCTGAAATAGACGAAATGGTAGGGCAAATATCTTCTTTAGGGCGGGATTTGCAAGGTATTGATGCCGAACTGGAGAAACTTACCGGCACCGATATTGAGAAAATGGTGCAGAAAGAAATAGCAGCTACGGACGCTGCTACTGCTGCCCGGGAACGCTTTACAAAAATGAATAAATCCATGCTGTCAGCTTGGCTCAAGGACGAAAAAAATGCTGCCGATCAATATAAGGAAATAGCCCAAGAAGTTTACGATGCCCGCTTTCCTAAAGCCAATACTACAGAAGACAAGTCGGATCCGAACGCAGTCGCTCTCAAGAACCTCGAGTCAACTCATAATGCCGAAATCAACCAGATCCGGTTAGCGGGTCAGGAGAAACAGCAGGAAGAGAGTGAAGTTAATTTGGCCATATTAAAATCAGATCAGGCATACTACGAGAAGCGTATCGCAGCTCTCGAAAAATTTAAAAAGAACGAGAAGAAGTCTTCTAAACAGGCTGAATACCAGAATCAGATCGTTACTGCCAAATCTAAACTGTTGGATATCGAGGTCAATATGGAGAAGCAGACCATTGCTGGCATTGAAAAAATGCGTGAAGAGGATTTGGCCAAAGAAAAAGCTACTACAGATAATTATAGGCTGATCTATACCAAATCTTTGTCTGATAAAAAGATAACAAAGGAGCAATTTGACATGCTTATGTATTCTCTTGATGTTGCCAGTACCGAAACCCGGTTGGCCATCGAGCAGCGTTATCTCAACGATGTCAATGACCTGGAACTGAAGAATGGCCAACTTAAAGCCGACGCTGTCAAGAAGGCTAATGCAGCGGTGATGACCGCTGATCAGAATGCTGCGAATGCTCGGGCAGCTCAACAGCAGAAACTGGATGACCTTATTAAGGATTTCAAATCTCAGTTTAAAGTAACTACTGTTGATGAAGATTATGATGCCCAGAAAAAGGTTCTTGAAGCATCTTATCAAGCCAGATTACAAATGGCTAAAGAGGAAAATCTTGATTCTACTAAGTTGACTGAAGCCTATCATTGTGCGCAAGAACAACTTGAACTGGATCATCAACAACGTATTCAAGCTATTAAAGATCAGTATGGCATTTCCACTCAGCAGGAGCGTTTCGATGCCGAACTTGCCCAATTGAAGAGTGCCCACGAACAGGGTTATCTGGAAGAAGAAGAATATCAGAAGGCTATTCAGAATCTGAAGCGTGATTCATTTAAGAAACAATTCGACTACTACTCCAATCTCTTCTCCGGGGCGGTCCAGGCACTTCAGCAAGCAGAAATGGATAATGTCGATGCTCAGTACGATGCTGAAATCGAAGCAGCTCAGGGCAATTCAAAGGAAGTGGAGCGTCTCGAGAAAGAGAAAGCTCAGAAGAAGCTCGACATCCAGAAGAAGTATGCCGATATCAACTTTGCTATTAAAGTCTCTCAGATCATTGCGGATACCTCGGTCTCTATAATGAAAGCCTTTGCCGATCTTGGTCCCATTGCCGGTGCGATAGCTGCTGCCCTGATGGGGGTTACCGGTGCAGCTCAGATAGCATCTGCCAATGCCGAACGTCAGAAGGTTAAGAACATGACCTTATCCGGATCCTCTTCCTCCAGTAAGGGTGGAGCTCGCGTTGCAACTGGTCGCCAGGAAGGTGGTAAAATTGATGTCCGTCGTGCCCAGGATGGTAAACTCTTTCCGGGTGCTGATTACGATCCTGATGCCCGAGGCTTCATAGATCGTCCCACGGTAATAGTAGGAGAGGGACCGGTCGGTCAGTCTCGGGAGTGGGTGGCAAGTAATGCTGCAGTCGAGAATCCCACGGTTGCTCCTATACTCAATCTACTCGATCAGGCCCAGCAAGCCGGTACTATCCGTACACTTGATCTTAATCAGGTGATTCGGGCACGGATGGCCGGTTGCTCCTCGGGTGGATCTGTCGATAAGTCGCTTTCGGTTCCTCCTGATAACTCTAATCCGGATATTGGTGTTACCCTTCCACCTGAATTAATGCGGAGATTGGCCATGGCTGTTATCTCAATTGAAGAAAATGGAGTGTCTGCTCCAATTGTTCTTTCCGAGATTGATAAGAAGCGGGCGCTTCTTGAACGCTCTCGTTCCATTGGTTCAAAAAACGATTAACTTTTAGAATATGAAAATTATTAATACGGCCTCTGGTCTGGCCTATCAGCTAACTTCTGGTACACAACTTAAAGTTGAACGTCCTAATCTGTTCTTTAATGAGTATGGTGAGCAGACATTTCCTTTAGATTTACCGGATACAGATCTTAACCGTAAACTTACCGGTTACTCTGACATGCTTGCCAATCGCAAGAAACCTTTTGCTAACATTCAGGCGACTATTCAGGATGGAGAGTATTTTATGCCTTGTAGACAGGCTATTTTAGGTGCTCAACGAAAAAAGAGTATATCCACCTCCTTTTACATGAACGAGGGATCCTTTCTGTCCAGGATATCGAAGACTTCTTTGGCAGAAGTGTTTGGAACTGAGACAATACCAGGGGTATCGACTGTCACTCAAGGGATTTCATTTTGTAAGTCACTACTTGATAACTCTAATCCGCATTTTGCTATTTTTCCTATCTTGGTTGAACTCGATGGGCAGCGTCGATTTTGTAACCGGATGAACTACATGGATGTAAATGGAAAAGTAGTGACTTCTACATCCGGAGTTTTGGGCTTTTATAATGAATTTCCACGTTCTGAGACAGTTAATGACAGTCCTGTTAAGTTGGAACCGGGTTATTATATGACTCCTTTTATTCGTTCCTCTTATCTTCTTCAGCGCATCATGTCGTATTTTGGGTATACTCTCCAAGAGAATTTTTTCACTCGAACTGAGCCGTTCAAAGATATGGTCTTTGTAAATAATACGATTGATTCTTTGGTGAATGGTTCAATCTTGCTTGCTCACTTAGTTCCTGATTGTCTGTGTAGTACAATTCTGAATGTGTATCGAAAGAAGTTTTGCTGTGAATTTGTATCGGATGAATCGAATATGACAGTAAGTATTGAACTCTTTAATGAAATCATGTCCTCCAAAGCAGAGTACGATCTTAGTTCTATGCTTACGGCGTATCCAATAGTTGATGTACCTGAGTATAAACAGATAAAACTCTCTTCTGAGAAGGTCATTCAGGATGGAGACTCATTTGATTCTATAATTGATTTGAAGGCTAAGTATCCGGAAGCATTTTATGATCCGGATGATGGCGCTTTTTACAGATGGGGATATGACAGTACTGATAGAATTCTGCAGAAGGTTGCATCTGCTACGATCCCTTATTACATCGGAGGTAGTTTAAAGACTAAAGAAATTACTTGTCCGGATTGTGCCTATTCTATTGTTTACGGTGCATATGATGATATTACTGCTCAGGACTATCGTAGGGGAGTGGAGCGTGGTACTTTGGCACCCTATATTGGAGACGGGCGCTGTCTGAATTCTACACTAAGACTTCCTGGTGCCAACGATGAAGGAGAGCCTCAAACTCCTATTACGACATCAGATGACGGACAAGCACCTATTCTCGTATTTGTTTGTAAGGATGGAGAATCTTGTAAGGGGACAAATCATACCAATAATGGTAAATGGAAATATTCCTTATTGTATCCTGGACCTGATGGAATATTTGAACGCTTTTATAGGACATTGGATGATTTACTACGTAATTCGTTGATGCCTGTTAAGGCGGAACTTCTTTTATCTGATTCTCTGAAAAATCGTATAAATGCTCATCATAAAGTTCTCCTTCAGGGGCAGGAACTTCTTGTCAATAAGCTCTGCTATCATTTGGGAGGGGATAATGCTCCGGTAGAGTCCGAGTTTCTTACTACACACTTATATGAGCCTGTCCAAAGTGCTGTTTCTGAGTCAGATATTCTTGTTGAGAATAAGACGTATAAATGGAAGATTCTTCGTTCGACTACGATTATTACAGAGCAGGAGTATAATGATTCTCCTGTTCAAATTGGACAGTTCGATCCTCGGGGAGCATCCCCTCTTCCTGCTATTTATCCAATGCCGCCAACTGAGGTGCAATATAATCAAGGAGGTAATTATTATCATCGGGAATATGCACACTATTACGTAGAGCGAGGTTCGAATTCTAAAGTATATTATAAAGTTGACTGGTATCTTACTCCTGTATTATATTCAACTCCTGACTCGGATCATTCTCGTCCGACTTGAGAATTTTTTGTCCTTTTCATTTTTGTTTCTCACTCTTATTTTTGTTACATAAAATATTTGCTATGACGATTCTTCAACAACCTGATGTGCTTTCTTTGAGTGGTAATATTGCTCCGTTTCGTATAAATTCAGCAAGCCCGGTCTTATTTACGTTAAGACAAGGCTCTGAGGAGATATTATCACATCGTTATGCTCCTGGACAGGATGGGTATATTACTATTGATATTCGTGATATTGTTCATGCCCGTCTTTCTTTCTTGCTTCAAGAGTCTTCAACGGTTTATGTCCAACCTTCTTTAGCGGCCACCTTTACAGCTGTTATTGATGGTACAGAGGTCAATTTTCGTGTTGTTCGTGCTGGAGTCGATAGGCTTACGGATACCACTTCTAATTTTCTCACACAAAACTTCCTTTCTTGGCAACCTTCGGTTAAGCCAGTTACATATTATTCCCCGGAATTTCTTACTTACTATGCAATCCTCCCTTGCAAAGCAAAACTCCGTGCCTATTTTACTGATAGCTCTGGAAATATGATCTCACAGCAAGATCTTGAACTATACACCTTTGCTTCCGGTAATGCCTATACTATTCCATTGCAATATGCGATAGTTGCAGGTCGGTTGGGGCATAAACTACCTGCCTATTATGATGTTTGGATAGAAAACAACTCTTCAGAGCGTTTAACATATATACAACGGTATTATGCATCCGATATGCGCTCGGAGCAAGAGCAATGGATTCTATTCGAAAACTCACTTGGAGGAATTGATACTTTTCGTGCTTATGGTACAACTGATTTTATAGGTGAACACACACATAATATTGCGGAAGTTGAAGATATAGCTTTTGAGTATCGGGTAGACACAGAGCGGAAATTTCAAAAAAATACAGGGCATCTTAATCGGAAAGAACGGCAGTGGTTACTTGATTTCTTTCCTTCTGAGGTGAAGTATATTTATTCAGGTTCTGCTTTGCGACGCATAGTTGTCGTAGAAAGTAATGTTACTTATACTGACCGAGAACTTCCGAGTCATTACACGTTTACTTATCGTTATGCAGACGCTCGTCCATTATTGAATCTTCCCAGAACTGATATTCCTACTGAAGTACTTAATATTACAGTACCCGAAGTCGGTTCTTTTACGGTGCCCCCTCGACTTGTTGAATTTTCTCGCTTATCACTAACTGAGGGGGCACTATTTCCTGTCCAGCAACCTTATTCAGAAGAATGGAATACTACCACAGCAGGTGCTTTGGAAGAATATATTTCAAATAGAATTTACGCAAAATACAATGCTGCTTGGAGTAAGCAGATATACTTAATAAGAAGGAATGATAAGACTCCTCCAACTGAAGAAAATGCTTACTCTGCCTTGGAAGCTGATAATAGGTTTCTTACTAAGGAAGAAGTTCCTGACTCCTACTTCACGAAGAAAAGATCTCCTGATGGACAAGAGTACTTGCATACGAATTATCCACTTGTACTTGAAAGGTATGCTGTTTTTGGGCATGGTGATACTCCTTATCTTCCTTCCATGTTTGAAGAGATTCCTTTGGATCAGCAGACTTTGGGCTGGAAGGATGGGGTAATTACTGTGTTAGGAGGTGGAGGTTCTGACTTCGATGAATTGGCCATGTGGGGTGTCCTCGGTAAAGAAGGTGTTCAGCAGATCGACAAGTCACATTTGTCCAGTGCTCTTGCCGGATATGCGACAGAAAAATTTGTCACAGATAAAGGCTATATCACTTCCTCCGCTCTTACCGGCTACGCTACGGAGACCTTCGTCAGAGAGAATTTTGTAACCCTTGCCGGTGCCCAGGAGATTACCGGTGAAAAAGATTTCACCGGCGGACTGAAAGTAAACGGTGGCCTGCTCGATTACGATCCGACCGAAAGAGTTTGGAAACTGAACGGTAATATGCTGATCTCAGGTAACATCACTTTCGGCTGGGACAATGGAACATACACAGCTCCGACCCTTCTTGATCTGCTGCCTTATGATCCGGCTACCCTGTCAAAAGAGGGTGGCCGGCTGTCAGTAATCGGCAGTGCCGATTCAAGCTTCGACGAATCCGCCATGTGGACCGCACTCTTGAAAAGTGGTTCTCAACAGATCGACAAATCACATCTGGGTACAGCTCTTGCCGGATATGCAACAGAGAACTTTGTAAATACGAACCTTAATGCCCTGAAAGGAGCCGGTCTTCCAACTACGGAAGGATATCGCAATGTTACAGAGATAGCCAATACCCTGCTTACCTTTCTCACCGGATCAGATACCGACTCGACAATCAACAAATGGAAGGAACTTGAAGCGTTCCTGGCCGGATTCTCCGAAACGGATACCCTTGCTACTGCTCTATCTGTCAAAGCGGATAAAACCCGTAGCATTATTGCCGGCACCGGTCTTTCCGGGGGTGGTGATTTGTCTGCGGATCGTACCTTGTCCCTTTCTCCTTCCGGAATAAAGGCCGGTACATACACTAAACTCACCGTTGACGCTTATGGTCGCGCAACGTCCGCATCAGGGTTGATAGCCTCTGATATCCCCACTTTAGAGATTAGCAAAATCAATGGTTTGCAGGATTGTTTGAATACCTTCGTCACCCTTGCCGGTGCTCAGGAGATTACCGGTGAAAAGAATTTCACCGGCGGACTGAAAGTAAACGGTGGCCTGCTCGATTACGATCCGACACATAAAGTCTGGAAACTGGATGGTAACCTGTTAATCACAGGTAGCACAACCTGGAATGCGGTGGGCGATTATACTGCTCCGACCCTTCTCGACCTGCTACCTTACGACCCGGCCACTCTGTCGAAAGAAGGTGGCAAACTTTCCGTTATCGGTGGCGGTGGAAGTAGCGGTGGTGGAAACATTATGTTGAACGGCACACTCTATGAAGCGGCTAACGGAGTCATCACACTGCCTGATTTATATCAGAAAACACCTAATGGAACCGCATCACAATTTCTCAAGGCCGATGGTAGTGTGGATTCCAACCTTTATGCATTAGCGTATGGTGGTGACCAAAACAGTATTCAGTATTCAAGTAAATCTAATTACTTAAGAGTTATTGATAGAAGAAATGACACAATACTTCCAACCTCTTATGATAATTATAATATTAGTGGCTTATTTCATATGTCCGGCATGCCATCCTCTAACTGGTGGTCAGGTATTCATGTGAAAGGTTGGGGAGAAGGTTATGCTACCTGGGAACTTGTTGGCCCTTCTTCAACAGATAACACTAATAATAGATTATATTATAGAGATGGCAAAGGTTCTTCTTGGGCTACTGATTGGAAAGGTATAGCTTTTCTCGAAGATTGTAATAAAGTTGCAACTCCTTACTTTGAGGGACAAAATATATATTCAGACTATGGGTGGTGGGTAGTTGCTTTATGTAAACTTAGTCCTGCTGATTCTGAATATAATTATGCAAGCGGTACTATGTTTTACAGAAGAGGAAATGGTATATATGGCAATGGCTCTGTAAACTTTAGTGTTATGAAGAAATATAGTACTACTAATGTTTATGCAGGAGTTATATATAATGGATTTGGAGTATCTACAGATGAAGATGCTCCTAAACTATGTACTTTTACTTATGGTGGAGTTAAATATTGTGGTCTTAAATGGACAGGAGCAGCAAGTTTAGATAATATTAAAACTCTTATATATGATATAAGTTCTACAGGATTACCGTTTTATGTCAAGTATTTCAATTCTCAGAGTGGAGAAGTATTTAACGCTGAAATAAAAAATTCTATTGTTGAACTTGGAAGTGATATTATATTATATAATACCAGTACACCTTGTGGATTATTTACATCTGCTAATAAAGGTTTAGAGATTAAAGCTAAAGACAACGCTTGGGCATTTACAAGATATAATACTAATGGTAGAATAGTCGATACTGGTTTATCTGGTACTACTGCTGGTTTAGCAGGACAAACAGGTAATTATGAAATTAGACCTGGAGCAAATAATAATGAAGGAGTATTTGTTAGATATAGTGGAAGTTCTTATGGTAAATTTGCTGTAGTTAATAGAAGTGGTTCAGAATGTTCTATTGGATATTATAATAATGTAAACCCTACAGGGGATAAACCTGTTTGGACAGTAGGTGCTGGTATTAGGAATCAATGGTCATTTGATTGGTGGTATTCAGATGCTGGTATTAAAATGACTATGGATAGTGATGGTAAACTATTTGTTAATAGAAAAAGTGGAGATGCACCAAGTATTTCACTTGCTATTGGGGACAATGATTCCGGTTTACATCAGATAGAAGATGGAAGAATTAGATGTTATTCTAATAATAAGGATGTTGGTAACTGGGGCTATACTGATGCCCGTTTTCATAATGTAACATTCAGAGAAGCAAGCAACAACGACTATAATGGCTTGGGTCTTATGGTTAATGGAAATGGAACAGCTAATACAGTTAAGCCTGGTATTGGTTTCCATCAGCCGGGAGTATATGCTGGAAGTCTTAGGCTTGATGGTGCAGGAGGTTGGACATTTGCAGTTCAAGGAGGGAGTACCGGCGGTACTGTCAGCGCAGGTTCTTTTTATGCCAATGGAGGCTGGTTATACAGTAATGTTAATGGTTGCGAGATAAGAATAGGTAGTCAAAATACAAGCTATGTTCATATAACGAACAATGCTAACAGACCATATTATATTGATAATACTATTAATATATCCGGCACTATATCTCCTTATTCAGACAACACTTATGATTTAGGCAGAAGTGCAAGTAAATGGAATTATATATGGGGTAATCACTTTATGGGTAATTCTGCATCTGCCACATTTATACTTCCGAACTATGTCGGCGGACAACAGGCGAATCCTCAAACCTACTTCAATAATAGTATGGGGGTCAAAGTAGCTATGACAGGCGTTAATCCTGATTCGTATTGGGGCGATACTTTATGGATTAATGGATATGGTGGTACTGATGTTCCGGATATGTGTGCTTTGCATTTCTCAAGGGGCGGTGCTCCTCTTATTTATATAAGCAGTCAAAAATATCACGCTACAAGTTATGGCACAATGTACCATATATGGACCGGCTATAATTCAAACCATTCTTCTGCCGCCTGGACTTGCAGTACCTTAAATGCAAACGGAAGAATTAGCACTACCTCTGATATATATTCTGCCGGTTGGGTCAGGGCCGGCGGAAGTAACGGATTCTATTGTGAATCCTATGGCGGTGGCATTCACATGACAGATTCGACCTGGGTACGTGTCTATAATGGTAAACAGTTCTATGTAGGCAGCACCTCTTCCGATGCTATCCATACCGCCGGAGGTATTAACGCAAGTGGCAGGATTTATGCCGGTGGTCACCTGAGTACTAATGGTGGGCTTGCTGTAAGTGGAATTTATGGCGGCTCAGGCGCATCAGGTTTTAATGTGTATGCTGTATTCCAGGGCAGGTCAGACCATGGAGGAATAGAAGTGAGGGCTTCTGACAATACCTTTGGTATCGGTGTACACTCCAATGATCACATGTACTGGTGGTGGGGAACATCAACCTCAACCAATTCCAGTTCTGGAAAATCCTATATCATGGACTATGGCGGCGGTAACTGGAGTTTCACCGGTAACCACTACGTCTCCGGCTATTCAACCTGGGGTTCCGACTCACGTTATAAAACCTATCTGGGTGAAGTAACCCTGCAATTGGATCAGATCGCAGACTCACCCACTATCTACTACCGCTGGAACAGCAAGAAGAGAGATCGTGACGGGCTTCTCCATGTGGGGGGTTATGCTCAGTACACCGAGCAGATCCTTCCGGAACTGACCCATGAGACAAGCGATTTTAAAACGATGGACTATGCTGTATGCGCATATGTGTATGCAGTGCATGCAGCCCGGTTCCTCCGGAATCATCTCCTTTCAGACTATGAATGGAAGTCGGACACGGAGTTGAGAATGGATGCTTTGGAAAAGGAAAATATCAAATTGAGAAACAGAATTGAACAATTAGAAAGGAGGGCTGCTTAATGGCGGTATATAATCGAATCCCTGAGCGGTTTACTAACCTGGATATCCGCGATACCCTGAACGCTTATGGTGGAAGTGTGGGTGATAACTCGCTTAACTATTTCTCAGCTGCTGCACGCATTAACATGTGGAGCAAACGTAAACCGGTGAAAAGAAATATCATGTTTAATACGGAGGACCCGAACTGGTTCCGTGCCGATTCCGGAAACTACGGTATCAATGTCCCCCGTGCAGCGGATATTGCGCTACTGACCGGAACTTACACCTATGATATACCTGTTCAGGGATCGTACAACCTGCGTGTCGGTGATTTTGCCGGATACAATCCGGAAGCTACCGTACCATTCACTACCATGCTTCCCTCCGGACTTATCCTTGCCTCCGGCAGTGCCACTGTTGTGAAGTTGATGCTGAAATCACTTGATTCAACATACAATGTTGTCCCGGCCGATATATTCCCATCTAATTCATATTTGGGATGTGCTGTCACATACGGAGCCCGGACGCTTATTAAAACGCTTTCGGTTACAATCTTCAATGGAGGGGTAACTCTGAACATATCCGATTGCGAGCTCTTGAAATCAGATAAGACGGGAGTCAGGATAAAGGTATTCATCTGTACATCGCAGGTTCCATCCTGGCAGGGTGAAACGACACAATCCTATTACAGCTTGAACGCAGAGGACGGCTTTGATGAATCGACCGTTGATATCGTCACCCCGCATGCCGATGTTTACTCGTTTGGCATCCTTGGACTCAGCATTATCGAAGTGAGAAAGATATCTTTAATCGGTACGGCGATTATCAACTCCGGAAGTCTCTTTCAAGAGGGCCACTTAATAAGCAGACTGGATAATAATTACTATTTAAAGTCAGTAAAAGTCGTTGCGACCCGTGCAAGTGACGGTGTTACTGTTGCCGAGAAAGCACAAAGCATAACATCTTCCACTACACCGACACGCTTAGGAAACGACTGGATGGCAGGTGAGTCCGTCAACTTCAGAACACCGGTCTCTATGCCGGATGTTCCGGCCCTTCCTGCTAATGATTATTATCATTTTACATGCTATTTTAGATTTGAATGATATGGAAAGAGTAAAACTATTTATTGAAGGTAACCTTATTGTAAAATATGGTTACAAAAGGGGGGGGTAAAATCTCCTTACAACAAAAGAAAGAGGATTTTGAGTATGAAAAACTAATTGAAGGTGATTATGTCTATAACGGTGAAACTGGCGATATCGCTTTGTCTGGCAGTGTTACTTTCCTTCGGAAAGGAGGTGAGGATGGCTGTTTATAATGTTATTCCTGACCGTTTCACGAATCTTGATGTTCGTGATACCCTGAACGCAAACGGTGGTAGCGTCGGGGATAACTCAAGCGATTATTTTGGGGTTCGGGCGAATGTGAACATCTTCTCTTTGAAGAAGCCCGTTAAATTCAACAAACAGTTTGTAACGGATGCCGATGCCTGGTGGAAAGCTGATAATGGGAATTTCGGTATCATCCTTCCTCCGACCGGCTCTCTTCCGGCTGTGGGTTCCCCCATGTCTCCTTGGTCATGGGATTTTCCCGGCGGTAGCGGCAGTCCGTTGAGAATTTCAGATTATGCAGGCTATAATCCTAAAGCCCCACACCTGTTTTCGATGCATCCGGACCCCGGCCTGTATCCCAATTCGCAATTCAGATGCTCCATCCTGCTAAGGCAGAATGCTGAGATATCCATTAATAATATAGCTGATATCAGCAGGGCTTATATGGGTGTGGTGGTAAGGCACCAAGCAAACGGAGAACTTCGATTCCGTACACTGAACAGGTCCGTTATGGAGATGCAGCAACAAGAATATGCAGTGGTACTGGATGTTCCGAATTGGCCGGACGGTAAAGTGGATGTTTATATGGTTGCTTCCTACGCTGAAGCTTCAGAGCAGTCTTACAGTAGTATAAATGTGACTCTGTTTTCAATGAATCAGGGTCCTTTAGAGACAGCTTACATGGTCAAGACCCTTGCCAAGCCTGTACCGAACAGCTTTAAATTTGATTATAAGGTCGTTAATGACTTTGCGAATGAATATCATTTGGAATGTACATTCACGTCTATTAAAGGAGCATGGGAGAAAGCCCGATTCTCAGTATTCCTTGAGTCTGATCCGATTGGTGCTTTCCTTGGTGGTATGGGTGAGTCTTTATCTCCTGCTCCGATTGGAGAAATGCTATCACAGGGAGAGTCGTATACATTCAACTCTCAATCATTTACTCGTGTACAGACTTCTCAAAATAACTATGTAAACTATACAGCGAGATACTTAGGAGACAATTATCAATCCGGTTCTATCTTCTTTAGAGCCAAATAAATTAGAATAATGGAAAATCAAGAAACAAAAATCAGTAATGTAACCACTTCAATGAAAGTGGAGAAAGAGATCAACGGATTTAAAGTATCCGGAACGGTCGAAGTCTATAACGACAGTAAACGAATCAAGCGCATTGACGCTTCCGTACAAAAAACAGATTCGAACGCCATGGCACCTTTCAAGTATTCCTTTACGGTTACCCGTGGACTGAACGATATGGTCAATCCATCTGAGGAGAATGAACCGGAACGGGACCGGGCTCTGACAGCCGGCATCGAATTTGAGAAAGCTGTCGAACAGGCCGTATCCGGTATGATATTTAACACTATCGTAGAATAACATTAAAACAGAATCAATGGAAAATCAAGAAACAAAAACAGAAAAGAAAATCGTGAAAGTGAAACTCAGTGATGCAATTAAGAAGGCATCTATCCTGAAAGCCGTTCTTCTTGCTTATAAAGATAAGGAACTGTCGGCAGAGCTCAAATCTAAAGTGATGATGACCCGTATTTATTACGGCAAATTTCGCAAACAGTTTGAAGAGGATGTAAAGGAAGCCCGTGAAGGGCTGAAGCCGGAAGGTTATGATAAACAACTTCAGGAAATCGACGAACTGGAAAACAAGGCCCGTGGGGATAAGGACATTCGTAACCTCACTCCTGAAATGCTAAAATCTGCCCTCACTGAAGAGGAATACGACAAGCATGAAGCTTTCATGCCAATTTTCAACAAGTATATGGAAGAGGTCACTAACTTCAAATCTGAGAAGTTGGATGAAGAGGTGGAGATGGAAGAAAAGAAATTCACTCAGAAAGAGTTCGATGAAATTCTGAATGTCAATACCGCTGAGAACTATAATCTTGATCTGTGTATGCCCTATAACGGTAAGAATATGATCATTCCCGGATCAATGAAAAGTGCCGATTTTATGGAGGTACTGTATGAAGAATTGGTAGGGTAAATGTAATTTCGCCCAACCTTCTCAGGCTGGGCGGAATGTACGGTATGAAAGAGGAATGGATAATTGGTTTATACTCATACCGTATAGTTGGTAATGCGTATTTAAGATTTATACTAATATAACAATTAGATCGAAAAAAAGTTGAAAACGATCTTGCTTGTTATGTAGGACGGTAGGACAGTAGTTTATAAATAATAGCATGTACAATATTTCCATGTAGATTTTAGATGGAACCATTGAAATGCTTGGTTTCCTCATGCACAGCTAAGTTATTACCTTTCAGATATTGGTTGGTAGTCGATATGTCTGAATGTCGTGCTTGATCTCTTGCAATAACAATTCCTTCAGCGTTGGCCAGGTCGCGGATTCCAGAATCCTTTAATGAATAAAATTGATAATTCTTCGGAAAGCTTAAAAGGGCTCGTATCTTGGCAAAGTATTCTCGGAAAATTCTGGCATCTGCTTTCTTCTCCGCTGGTTTAAAATCTCGACCAAACAAAAAATAGTGGGAAGGATTATCAAATGTACCAAGCTCAATCATCAGTTTTATTAGTTCGTCGTTAAGTCCTACCATTCCATCTCTACGGTTCTTTGATATCGATGATGCAATGAATACCCGCTGCTCTTTGATATTGATATCCTGTAGGCGAATGTTTGTTAGTTCATCGGGGCGTATAAAAGTGTAATACTCCATTCTACATGCGAGTAAATAGAATTTGTTTGTTTCTTCAAGGTAATCCTTCATTCGAAGCAGGTCCTCTTTGCTTAAGGCTGATCGGAATTTTATTTCTTCTGCTAAACTCTTAATCTTTTCCACTGGATTATTTTCTAAATATTGTTTCTCAATTAGCCAACTGCAAAATGCTGAAGCCCATACTCGGTAGTTGTTACGGGTACGGGGGGATGCATCTCGATCCAATAATATGTAATCGAGGAAGTCACTAATGTATGCTTGATTGAATTGGTAGATATATATAATAGGTATGGCTAAGCTGGAATTGTAATCCATTAACATGTTTAGTCGCGATTGATAATCAATGTTTGTTTTTGCTTTCAGTGCTGAAGTGCTGGTCAATTTATTAAGGTATTTACGGTAGAGTTCGCATACTTTATAGAACTCGGCATATTGGCGTGAGTTTGATGCTTCAGCCCATGGATTCCATCCTGATCGGAGACGATTGGTACAGTTGGTTATAATTTCGGCAGCTTGTTTTTTGCGTGCTGATTGTGATTTTATAGAATCAAGCATGTACTTTTTGCGTCGCATTTTACCTTCTACCGGGTCGTAGCATAGAAAATCGACATACCAATTTTTTCCTGTGTGTAACTTGGGTAACGTGTAGTTGATAACTTCGTGTAAGGAAGCTCCTTTTCTTGTTTTAGGGCACATTTTTTTTACATTCTTTCGATTGAGAAGAATGTAAGCGGTTAATTCTCTATTATTTTTTTAGTCCGACATTTGTCCGACCTATCTTTAAAAAAGAAAGGCAAATAACTATTTTACAGTCATTTACCTTTTATTTAGTTGCGGAGGCCTGACTCGAACAGACGACCTTTGGGTTATGAGCCCAACGAGCTACCAACTGCTCCACTCCGCGATGTTTCTGTTTTGTGAGTGCAAAGGTACGGCTTTTATTTGAACTACCAAATATTTCGATATTTATTTTTCGATAAAAATGTTGTTTTTATGCTATGTTGCTGGAAATCAGCGATGACCTGTTTTACTTTTTTTCATAGTGCTTTCAGGTACAATTGTTAATAATTTATTTATTTTCTTGTGTGGACGAAAGAAAAGAATTACTTTTGCACAAATAATTCAGCAATGTGCAATTAACCTATGACCGTATCAAAAACAAAAGCCAAGTTAGTAGACGTTGCCCGTCAGCTTTTCGCCAAGATGGGCGTGGAGAATACTACAATGAATGATATCGCTCTTGCTTCTAAAAAGGGTAGGCGTACGCTCTATACCTATTTTAAAAGTAAGGATGAAATCTATTTGGCTGTTGTAGAGTCTGAACTGGATATTCTGTCGGATATGATGAAGCGTGTGGCAGATAAAGATATCTCTCCTGATAAAAAAATTATAGAGATGATCTACACGCGACTGGATGCAGTAAAAGAGGTGGTTTATCGTAACGGAACACTCCGTGCCAACTTCTTCAGAGATATTTGGCGGGTGGAGAAAGTCCGCAAAAGGTTTGATGCAAAAGAAATGCAACTTTTCAAAAGTGTGCTGAAGGAAGGACAAGACAAAGGGGTGTTCCATATAGACGATGTGGAAATGACCGCTGCGTTGGTACATTACTGCGTAAAAGGCATCGAGGTGCCATATATTCGAGGACATATCGGGGCGAACCTGGATATGGAAACCCGAAAAAGATATGTTGCCAACATCGTGTTTGGTGCACTACATAGAACAAAAATTAATCAATAATTTAAATTTAGTATGGGATTATTAGATGGAAAAACAGCCATTGTGACCGGTGCGGCTCGTGGTATTGGTAAAGCTATTGCTTTGAAGTTCGCTTCTGAAGGAGCAAATATCGCATTTACAGATCTTGTTATCGACGAAAATGCACAGAACACAGCGAGAGAAATCGAGGCAATGGGTGTAAAAGCTAAAGGATATGCTTCGAATGCTGCCAATTTTGAAGATACTGCAAAGGTGGTAGAAGAGATTCATAAAGATTTTGGACGTATTGATATTCTGGTTAACAATGCAGGCATTACTCGTGACGGATTGATGATGCGTATGAGTGAACAGCAGTGGGATATGGTTATCAACGTAAACCTGAAATCTGCTTTCAACTTTGTTCATGCTTGTACACCGATTATGATGCGTCAGAAAGCAGGAAGCATTATTAACATGGCGTCAGTGGTAGGAGTTCATGGTAATGCGGGACAGTCTAACTATTCAGCTTCAAAAGCCGGTATGATTGGTTTGGCTAAATCTATCGCACAGGAGCTTGGCTCTCGTGGTATTCGTGCCAATGCCATTGCTCCCGGATTTATAATCACTGATATGACAGCCGGCCTTTCGGAAGAAGTGAAAACTGAATGGGCTAAGAAAATTCCATTGCGCCGTGGCGGTACTCCTGAAGATGTGGCCAATGTGGCTACTTTCCTTGCTTCTGATATGTCTTCTTATGTATCAGGACAAGTGATCCAGGTTGATGGTGGTATGAATATGTAATATTCGGTATGACCGTTGTATACGAAGACAATCATATTATAGTAGTTAACAAGACCGCTTCCGAAATCGTTCAGGGAGACAAAACGGGTGATACTCCTCTTTCAGAAACAGTTAAGCAATATCTGAAAGATAAATATCAGAAGCCCGGAAATGTCTTTATCGGTGTAACCCATCGGCTGGACCGCCCCGTGAGCGGTCTTGTTATTTTTGCGAAAACCAGTAAGGCCTTATCCCGGCTGAATGAGATGTTCAAGAACAGTGAGGTCAGAAAGACCTATTGGGCTGTTGTGAAAAATTGCCCGAAGCAACCTGAAGGTGAACTGATACATTATCTGGTACGTAACGAAAAACAGAATAAGAGTTATGCTTATGATAAGGAGGTTCCCAATAGTAAGAAAGCAATTCTGAGCTATAAGCTTATCGGCCGTTCGGATAATTACTTCCTGCTTGAGGTCAACCTTAAGACCGGACGTCATCATCAGATTCGTTGCCAACTGGCAAAGATGGGATGCCCTATTAAAGGTGATTTGAAGTATGGTTCTCCACGTTCCAATCCGGATGGAAGTATCTGTCTGCATGCCAGGTATGTACGTTTTGTTCATCCGGTATCCAAAGAATTGATAGAACTCGATGCTCCTGTGCCGGATAGTAATTTGTGGCATGGGTTTGAAATAGATATATAGCAAAAAAGCCATTCCCTGAATAGACGAAGTAGGAATGGCTTTTTTGTTGTAGTGTGCTTACTATTATTCGGCAAACTGTGCAAATGCTCCTGGTGCTGCGACCGTTGTAGCAGTTGTATCAGCTACTTCTTTTTTAGGCTCGGTTTTCACAGTGTCTTTGACCTCTTTCTTTTGATCTTTTTTCACCGGATCCTGTGCCATGGCAAAGAATGATCCACAAGCAAACATAAACATAGCTACTACTAAAACTAACTTTTTCATAATTATTGCTTTTTAAAAGTTTTGATTGTCTGTTTTTTTAATTTCATGTTAAGGTCTAGGTTAAAAACCATCACAAACAAACATAAACATTGCTACTACTATAAAACTAACTCCTTAGTTTTATTTTCATTTGGTTAAACACTTGTACAGAGTATTTTCCAAATGCTGTGCCAGAAAGGAAGGCTCTGATGTAACCGGTTGATTTGCAGTATGCTAAAAAAAAGATAAAGATGAAGGATAGTGTAGAACACTGTGGAAAGTGTGGAATGGGGTGTGGAAATATTCCACACCTTGCTGTTCGTTAAAGATCGATTCCGTATAGTTTCAATTTATTATATAATGTTTTGCGGTCAATGTCAAGTAATTGCGCGGCGCGACTTTTATTGTTGCCTGTCTGTCGCAACGCCTCCATTATATGCTCTTTTTCGGTATCCTCATCCCGCAATGCCATTTTGGGAGTTGAGGGTTGCGTCTCCTGTATCTCATTTCCCAGTTCTGTGAGACCAATAAAACTACCTTGTGCGAGCAGTGTGGCACGTTTGATTATATTCTTCATCTGTCTCAGGTTGCCGGGCCAGTGATATTCAAGAAGTGCTTTTGAAGCGTTGGCATCGAAGCCGATAAGTTGCTTGTCAAGTTCTTTATTAGCTTGGTCGAGGAAGAAGTTGGCAAAAAGAAGGATATCTTCTCCACGTTCTTTCAGCGTAGGCATTCGCAAAGTGAATTCATTAATCCGATGATATAGATCTTCACGGAATGTTCCTTTTTCGATAGCTTGTTCCAAATTTTCATTGGTTGCAGATACCAGACGGATATCGACTGTTATTTCTGTATTTGAACCAACAGGACGTATTTTACGTTCCTGTAATGCACGAAGAAGTTGAATTTGTATTTCGTAACTGAGGTTACCTATTTCATCAAGAAAAATGGTACCTCCGTTTGCTGCTACAAATGCACCGGTTTTGTCAGAGAGTGCTCCGGTAAAAGAACCTTTGATGTGTCCGAAAAACTCAGAAGCAGCCAATTCCTTGGGGATGGAGCCACAATCGATAGCGATAAACGGTTTGTCGCAACGTTTGCTTAACTGATGAATACGGTGAGCTACATATTCCTTACCGGTTCCGCTGGCACCGTTGATCAGGACTGACATGTTAGTGGGAGCTACCAGGCTGACATAATTATAAAGTTGTTTGGCCGCATCGCTTTCTCCTTCCAGATAGGAATGGGATTCCTGTTTGGTTTTGGGACTTTTACCATGTGGGGCTACCTGCGGAAGAGGGGATTCTTTAACTTGAAGGGCTTCAGTTATTTTTTTGAGTAGCTCTTCAGGATTGACCGGTTTGGCAATATAATCTTGTGCGCCCAATTTCATGGCTTGTACTGCTGATTGGATGTCTGCATATCCTGTCATGATAATCAATGGGATATGAAGTTCTTTCTCACCCATCCATTTCAATAGATGGATGCCATCGTGGTCGGGAAGTCGCAAGTCGGAAAGAATCAGATCTGTCGGTTGTGCATCGATGTGCTTTTGCGCACGTGCAATGTTACTTACCGATGATACATTAAACCCTTTTTTGCCTAACCAGGTTTTTAGCATCATTCCGAACGTAATATCATCTTCAACTATCAGTATGGATCTCATGATGTTAGCTTTTGCCTCTTTTTGTGAGCTACAAAGGTAAGAGGTTTTGAGGTAAAGTCGTATATTTGCAGACTTAAATTAAATAAAAGCGTTATGAGAAAGAATTTTTGGATATTATTAATTATACTGGTTTGCGGTGCAGTAGCTTGTAAACCGGGACAAAAGAAAAATGGAAACATGGAAAAAGAAACTGTATTGAAAATTGAGACCTCTTTAGGAGATATCAAAGTGAAATTGTATAATGAGACTCCAAAACACAGAGATAATTTTATTAAATTGGCTGAAGACGGAACGTATAATGGAACGCTGTTTCATCGCGTAATAAAAGACTTTATGGTGCAAGCCGGTGATCCGGAATCGAAAAATGCTCCGAAGGGCAAGATGTTAGGTTCGGGTGATGTCGGCTATACAGTTCCGGCAGAGTTTGTATATCCTAAATATTTCCATAAGAAAGGTGCCTTGTCTGCTGCTCGTCAGGGCGATGAAGTAAATCCTAATAAGGAGTCATCCGGCTGTCAGTTCTATATTGTTACCGGAAAAGTGTTCAGTGATTCGACTCTTCTGAATATGGAACAGCAGAAGAATCAGAATAAAGTGACTGAGGCTTTTAATGCTTTAGCACAGAAACATATGAAAGAAATCTATAAAATGCGTAAGGCTAATGATCAGGATGGACTTTTCGCTTTACAAGATACTTTGTTTATACAGGCTGAGGCTGAAGCTGCCAAACAACCGGATTTTCATTTTACTCCTGAGCAGATAAAAGCTTATACTACCGTCGGAGGTACTCCGCATTTGGATGGTGAATATACAGTTTTTGGAGAAGTTATAGAAGGTATGGATGTTGTTGATAAAATTCAGCAGGTAAAAACAGACCGCAGTGACCGTCCGGAAGAAGATGTGAAGATTATCAACGTTTCTGTTATCGAATAAATATGCTGCAGATCAACAGGCATATTCTGAGCAATGGCTTGAGGCTGGTTCACTCACAGGATGCCAGCACGCAAATGGTTGCACTCAACGTTCTTTATAATGTGGGAGCCAGGGATGAAAACCCGGAACATACCGGGTTTGCTCACCTTTTTGAGCATCTGATGTTTGGGGGCTCGGTGAATATACCCGATTATGATGCACCGCTTCAATTAGCGGGAGGAGAAAATAATGCCTGGACCAATAATGATATTACCAACTATTATCTCACTGTACCCCGGCAGAATGTGGAAACTGGATTTTGGCTTGAATCTGATAGGATGCTGAGTCTTGATTTTAGTGAGCGCAGCCTGGAAGTGCAACGTGGAGTGGTAATGGAAGAGTTCAAGCAACGCTGTCTCAATCAGCCATATGGTGATGTCGGGCATTTGTTGCGCCCTTTGGCATATCGGGTTCATCCCTATCAGTGGCCTACCATTGGTAAAGAATTGTCCCACATAGCCAATGCAACATTGGAAGAGGTCAAAGATTTCTTTTTTCGTTTTTATGCGCCCAATAATGCTGTGCTTGCTGTCACCGGAAATATATCATTTGAAGAGGCCGTAAGTCTTACGGAAAAGTGGTTTGGACCCATTCCTCGTCGGGAGGTTCCTTTACGGCAGTTGCCCAAGGAGCCTGTCCAGACAGGAGAGCGTCGCCAGGTAGTCGAGCGGAATGTGCCGCTTGATTCGCTTTTTATGGCTTATCACATGTGTGACCGTTTGGATGCCGATTATTATGCATTTGATATTTTATCGGATATTTTAAGTAACGGACGTTCCAGTCGCCTGAATCAGCATCTTGTACAAGAAAAACAATTGTTTTCGAGTATTGATGCCTATATATCAGGAACGATTGATGCCGGTTTGTTTCATATCAGTGGTAAACCGGCTGCCGGTGTATCATTGGAAGAGGCCGAGGCAGCCGTACGTGAAGAGTTGAACGAGTTGCAAACTGCTTTGGTACAGGAACATGAACTTGAGAAAGTGAAGAATAAATTTGAGTCTACCCAGATATTTGGAAATATCAATTATCTGAATGTAGCGACGAATCTTGCATGGTTTGAGTTGAACGGACAAGCAGAAGATATGGAGAAGGAAGTAGAACGTTATCGTGCTGTAACTGCCGACCGTCTGAAAGCAGTGGCACAAACCGCATTCCGTGAAGAAAATGGAGTGGTACTTTACTATAAGAGTAGCAAGGGAGAGCAGGAATGAGACTTATATATAAGAATCATTATAAAGCACTATTTCTTCTTGGCCTTCCTATTGTCATCGGGCAGGTGGGAGTGATTGTACTTGGTTTTGCCGATACCTTGATGATTGGGCATCACAGTACCAATGAACTGGGGGCGGCTTCCTTCGTCAATAATATGTTTACGTTGGCTATCATTTTCAGCACCGGATTCTCGTATGGGCTTACACCCATTGTTGGCGGTTTTTATGGTGTGCGTAAATTTGCTGCTGCAGGACAAGCTTTGCGTTGTAGCTTGCTTGCCAATCTTTTGGTGGGCATTTTGCTAACCGGAATTATGGCGATTCTTTATCTGAATGTGGAAAGGTTAGGGCAGCCGGAAGAATTGCTTTCTCTGATCAAACCCTACTATCTGATATTGCTTGCTTCATTAATTTTTGTGCTGTTATTTAACGGATTCAAACAGTTTACTGACGGAATAACCGATACCAAGACAGCTATGTGGATACTTCTGGGTGGTAATGTGCTGAATATTGTAGGAAATTATATACTGATTAATGGTAAACTGGGATTTCCTGAGTTGGGACTATTGGGAGCCGGAATCAGCACATTGTTTTCGCGCATTGTCATGGTGTTGGTTTTTGTATTGGTCTTTTTTAGTAGTCGCCGTTTTTTGCGTTATAAACTGGGATTTATCCGTTTAGGATGGTCGCGTGCGTTGTTTCGGCAGTTAAATGCTTTGGGGTGGCCTGTCGCTTTTCAGATGGGGATGGAGACTGCTTCATTTAGTTTGAGTACGGTGATGGTAGGATGGTTGGGCACTATTGCTCTGGCTTCCCATCAGGTGATGCTCACTATCTCACAGTTTACTTTTATGATGTTCTATGGGATGGGAGCGGCAGTGGCTGTACGGGTCAGCAATTTCAAAGGTCAAAACGATATCGTTAATGTGCGACGTACGGCTTATGCCGGCGCACATATCATATTGGCTATGGGAATCGTATTGTTATCCATTGTTTTCTTTTTCCGATATCAGGTGGGAGGATGGTTTACTGACAATACGGAAGTGTCAGCGATGGTAGTCGTTCTGATGGTGCCTTTTCTGGCTTATCAGTTTGGAGACGGAATGCAAATCAACTTTGCCAATGCCCTGCGTGGCATTTCGGATGTAAAACCTATGATGCTGATTGCTTTCATTGCCTATTTTATTATTTCTCTCCCGGCCGGGTATTTCTTTGGTTTTGTCATGGGGTGGGGATTGTTCGGAGTCTGGATGGCTTTCCCTTTCGGCCTAAGCAGTGCGGCAGTCATGTTATGGTTACGTTTCAGGTATAAAACAAGATAAGTTATGGCTATTCCTTCCCGTTTCACAAAAGTAAAGATCGCGGCGGGGTATACTTTGTTGCTGGTCGTGTTATTGTTCTCTCTGTTGTTCGTACATAGGGAGATGGAGAAATTGTCTGATACGGATGATGTACAAAGTTTACAGACGGACAGTTTGCTTCTTCTGTTGAAAGAAAAGGATGAAAATACTATCCGGATGCTTCAGATCATCAATGAAGCGAATGAAAGCATGATTACTCCGGTTGAGTTGGATTCCATTATTGCCGAGCAGGATACGGTGATCACCCAGCAGCGTGTGCAGCACCGTATCATTACCAAACGCGATTCTGTTATTACCAAGCGAAAAAAGAAGGGCTTTTTTAGGAGGCTTGGTGAGGTTTTTGTGCCTTCAAAGGAAGATACTGCTGTATTGGTCAATACAGCAGTAGAGTTTGCCACAGACACTATTCTTGAATCTTATAACCCGATTGACTCGTTACATCAGCGTATACGTACGGTAACCAAGAGGAAGGCAAAGCCGGCAGTACGCCCTAATTATAATGCCCGCCTCCGTCGGATGAACAGGGAACTGACCACTCGCATAGACAGTATGATTACAACTTATGAACAGGTAGTCACCCGGCGTGCTGTGGATAATGCGTCCGAACAGCAAGAGCTTCGCAATAGATCCACTCGAACTATCGGAGGAATTGCTGTTGCTGCTGTATTGTTGTCTGCTTGTTTCTTGATTATGATCTGGCGGGATATTACCCGTAGCAATCGTTACCGTAGAGAATTGGAAGAGGCCAATAAACGTGCAGAAGCGTTACTTGAGGCCCGCGAAAAGTTAATGCTTGCCATTACTCATGACTTTAAAGCTCCTCTGGGTTCTATTATCGGATATACGGATTTGCTTTCAGGGTTGACAACGGACGAAAGGCAACGATTCTACTTGGACAATATGAAAAGTTCTTCGCAACATTTGCTTAAACTGGTAAGTGATTTGCTTGATTTCCATCGGTTGGATCTGAATAAAGCAGAAGTCAACCGGGTTACATTCAATCCGGCACAACTGTTCGAAGAGATTCGTGTAAGTTTCAAACCACTAACCGATGCCAAACACTTAGCTTTGGACTACAGTATAGATTCTGAGTTGGATGGACGTTTTATCAGCGATCCTTTACGCATCCGGCAAATTGTGAATAATTTGCTTTCGAATGCTGTGAAATTTACAGTAAAGGGCAATATCGCATTGAATGTCACCTATCATTCATCCAGTGTCCGCATTGAGGTTGCGGATACGGGTAAAGGAATGGCGCCCGGCGATCGTGAGAAGATTTTTCAGGAGTTTACCCGATTACCCGGAGCACAGGGGGAGGAAGGATTTGGGTTGGGACTTTCTATCGTTCACAAACTTGTGACGTTACTTGAAGGCTCGATTAGCGTGCAAAGTACGCTGGGGGAAGGAAGCCGTTTTATTGTCATTTTGCCACTGTATCCGGTAGGTCCTGTTGTCGGGGAGAAGCAGGAGGAGGCAGTTGTTTCAACCTCAGTTTCAGACCAGGCTGGTGATAGAGAAGAAATATCCTCCCAAAAGCTAAATCATGTTTTATTGATTGATGATGACCGGATTCAATTGGCACTGACCGCGGCTATGCTTGAGCAGCAGAATATTCGAGCTACTTGCTGTCAGCAGCCGGACGAGTTGATAGAACAACTTCGTACTTCTTCATTTGACGTATTGCTGACTGACGTTCAGATGCCTGCCATTAACGGGTTCGATTTGCTGAAGTTATTGCGTGCATCCAATATTCCTCAGGCACGTGCTATCCCGGTTATTGCTGTTACTGCACGTAGTGAGATGGGCGAACAGGATTTCCGGGAATATGGGTTTGCGGGATGTCTGCACAAACCTTTTACGGTGAAGGAATTGTTAGCGATGATAACAGGTGAAGTCCTTGAAAATTCGTCAATCAGGTCGACGGAGACCTCTCTTGATTTTCGGGCGTTGACGGCTTTTTCCGAGGATGACTCGGAAGCAGCTTCAGCTATTATTCAAACTTTTATTGAAGAAACGGAGAAAAACCGGAGTCGGATGGAAGAATCTGTCCGGACCATGGATGTGGATGGGATAGCAGGGATGGCACATAAGCTGCTGCCTCTGTTTACTTTACTTGGGGCTTCAGGAGTACTTCCCTTACTTTCGTGGTTGGAGCAGCGCCGTGGAGAAGCTATTTCGGACGAAATTGTACGAAAAGCAAAAGAAGCCCTTCAGCAAGTAGATATCGTGCTGACAGAAGCGCGCCGGTATGCGTCAGAGGATCAGTCCCGGTGATTGTTGTGAGTCTACTCATATATAAAATCATCGTCACTTTAATCTTTTTCCGGATAATTTTGTTTTCTTTGTATCACTTTTTACATTGAGACACAAGCTTCATGAAACGAAAATGGATCAAATGGGTAAGCTGGATTTTGCTTACTCCTGTCATACTCTTTGTGATACTGATGGTATTACTCTATATTCCTCCCGTACAGAATTTTCTGAGAAAGGAGGCTGCTGCTTATGCTTCCGAAGCGACCGGTATGCAGATTAATGTCCGGCGTATCGATTTGCGGTTTCCTTTAAATTTGCTGGTAAGAGGGGTTGAGGTCATTCAGACTCCCGATACATTATTATCACTTGAAAGTTTCAATGTGCATGTGCAGGCACTTCCGCTTTTTCGTGGAAAAGTAGAAGTGGATGATATTACTCTTCGTCAGGTGACTGTTAACTCTGCTGACCTGATAGATGGTATGCGTCTGAAAGGTGTCTTAGGCAGCTTTAAACTCGAAAGCCATGGGGTGGATTTACCCAATGAAGTAGCTGTTATTAATCGGGCCGAATTATCCGATACCCATGTTCAGTTACTTCTGAATGATACTACTGCTACACCGAAAGATACTGCTCAGAGTGAGATTCGTTGGAAAGTTGATTTACGCCATTTGAAATTAAAGAATGTTTCCTTCAGCATGCAGTTACCGGCAGACAGTATGCGTTTGGCAGCCCATGTGGGAGACGCACAAATCAATGGGGCCGAAGCCGATTTGAAGAATCTGCGTTACGGGCTTCGCAGCTTTTTGTTGTCGGGTACTTCTGTGAATTATGATGTGGGTTCGATGGAACCAGCCGAAGGCTTTGATCCGTCACATATTGCTTTGCGTGATATACGTATCGGGCTCGATTCGATGTATTATCGCGGGCGTAATATGAATGCTGTCATCCGTGAGTTTTCGATGAACGACCGGTCCGGGTTAAGTGTCACTTCACTTACCGGGCGTGTGTTTGCCAATGATACTGTCATCCGGGTGCCGGACTTGAAACTGTTGACACCCCATTCTGAAATAAATTTTACGGCACAGACCTATTGGGAGTTGGTGAATATTCCTACGACCGGACGGCTGACCGCACGCTTTAATGCGATGATCGGGAAGCAGGATGTTCTGCTTCTTGCCGGTGGGGTGCCTGATAGCTTCAAGGAGGCCTATCCTTTCCGCCCTTTGGTGATACGTGCCGGTACGGAGGGCAATCTGAAAGAGATGCAGATCACTCGTTTCAGCGCTGAGTTACCCGGAGCTTTCTCACTTTCGGGAGGTGGGGAGTTGCTGAACCTGACTGATAGTGTGGAGCGGTCGGCTGTTATCGACCTGAGAATGCAGACCCAGAATCTTAATTTCCTGACAACTCTGGGTGGAACAAGGGCGGACAGTTCTCTTGTTATCCCTAATCAGATGTCGCTTGTCGCAAAAGCCCGGATGAAAGGTCCGCAATATATGGCGCAACTCTTGCTGAAAGAGGGTGAGGGATCACTGAGTGTAGATGCGGCTTACAATGGAAGTACCGAGGCTTATCGGGCCGATCTGAAGGTGGAAGCCTTGCAGCTCCATCATTTCCTGCCTAAAGATTCGATTTATGAACTGACTACATCGGTAGCAGCAGTAGGCAGGGGAATCGACTTTACTTCTTATCGTACGGTTGCTTCACTGAAAGCCTCGTTGGAGTCACTCCATTACGGACGTTACCGTATTTCGGGAATTGAAGTGACCGGTGATGTTAAGAATGCACTTGCCACAGCCCATGTGGTTAGTGACAACCGGTTGTTGAAGATGAACGCCAATGCCGAATATCATCTTGCCAAACCCTACATGGACGGAAAGGCTGATTTGGATGTTACCCAACTCGACTTGTACGAACTGGGTATTGCTCCCAAACCCTTGAAGCATCCTTTAGCTTTTAATTTTACAGCAGAGGCCCGTCGTGACCGTATTTTCACCCATCTTACGGCTGGTGATATGAAACTTAACCTTTCGGCACGTTCCAGTCTGGACAAGTTGATTGAACAATCTACTCACTTTGCCGATGTGCTGATTGAGCAGATTGATAAAAAAGAGCTTGATCATGGAGAATTGCGTAAGGCGTTGCCTACTGCCATTTTTTCGATGTCTGCCGGTAAAGAAAATCCCCTGGCATATTATCTGGCAACAAAAGATATTGCTTTTCATGATATGGGTGTGAAGTTTGGCACCGCTCCCGATTGGGGTATCAACGGAAAAGCTGCTATTCACGCATTGAAGATGGATACCCTGCAATTAGATACGATTTACTTTACTGTCAAACAAGATACGACTCGCATGAGTTTGCATGGAGGAGTCATCAACGGACCCAAGAATCCGCAGATTGTATTTAAATCGAGTATTGCCGGAGAAATACGCAACGATGATGCAGAACTCACGTTGCGCTATGAAAATGATAAAGGAGAAACCGGTGTACTTTTCGGTGTGAATGTCCGTCCATTGGTTGAGGGAAGTGGAAAAGGGGAGGGACTTGCTTTCACGCTGATACCGGAGAGCCCCATTATCGCTTTTCGGAAGTTCCACTTCGTAGACCGGCACAACTGGATATATCTTCATAAAAACATGCGTCTGTATGCCAATGTCGATATGGTAGATGATGAAGATATGGGATTCCGAATGAAATCAAACCAGAGTGACACCGTGTCATTGCAGAATATTGACGTGGAGTTGCAACGCATCCGACTGGCTGAGATCAGTAAGGTACTTCCTTACCTTCCTGATTTGTCCGGTCTCTTCTCGGCTGAGGCCAATTATGTGCAGACAGCTACTTCTTTGCAGGTATCTGCCGAGGCCAGTATCGATGAACTGACTTATGAGCACCAACGTATCGGAGACGTTGCACTTGGGGTAACGTGGCTTCCGGGTGAAAGAGGGAAACATTACATCAGTACTTATCTGACCCATGAGGGTGAGGAAATTCTGATGGCCGACGGTTCGCTTCATCCCTCGGTAACCGGTAAGGACAGTATCGAGGTAAATGCCACAATGGAGCATTTCCCGCTAAAGATAGCCAATGCTTTTGTACCGGATCAGGTTGTTAACCTTTCGGGTGATATGGATGGTGGACTGCATATAACCGGAGATACGGATCAGCCATTGGTCAATGGTAACTTGATTCTGGACAGCGTGTCGGTCTTCGCCCGTCAGGCGGGAGCAAGGTTTACGTTCGACAACCGTCCCGTACAGATTAAGAACAGTCGTTTGATGTTCGACAAATTTGCTATTTTTACCACCAGTAAGAATCCTTTCACGATTGATGGTACAGTCGATTTTCGCGATTTGAGCAGTCCTAAAGTGAATCTGTCGATGTTGGCGGAAAACTACATGCTGCTCAACGCTCCCCGTACTAAAGAGAGTCTGGTATATGGAAAAGTGTTTGTGGACTTTAATGCAACTTTGCGTGGTCCGGTGGATGCGTTGGTGATGCGTGGCAATATGAACCTGCTGGGCAATACGGATGTCACCTATGTCTTGATGGATTCGCCGCTCACTGTGCAAGACCGGTTGGGGGACTTGGTTACTTTTACTTCTTTCAGTGATACGACCACCGTACAGAAAGAAGAAGCTCCTGTCGTGTCACTTGGCGGACTCGATATGATTATGACTGTGCAGATTGATCCCGGAGTCCGGTTGAAAGCGGATTTGAGTGCTGACCGCAGCAGCCGGGTCGAATTGCAGGGAGGAGGTAATCTGAGCATGCAATATACTCCACAAGGAGACTTATCTCTTTCAGGACGATATACCCTTACGGGGGGAATGATGAAATATGCCCTTCCTGTGATTCCGTTGAAAGAATTCAATATAAACAATGGCAGCTATGTAGAATGGACGGGAAACCCGATGGACCCGATGCTAAACCTGAAAGCCACCGAGCGCCTTCGTGCTTCGGTAGGCAGCGAAAGCGGACAGTCGCGTATGGTTAACTTTGACGTGTCGATTGTCGTGAAGAATCGTTTGGATAACCTTTCGCTGGCTTTTGAAATTGATGCACCCGATGATGCAGAAGTGCAGAATCAGTTGGCTTCTATGAGTGCTGACGAACGTGGGAAGCAGGCCATTGCCATGCTGGCTACCGGACTTTACCTTGCAAATTCCGGAAGTTCCGGAGGTGGCGGACTGAATATGGGATCGGCACTAAACAGTATACTTTCCAGTCAGATCAACGCATTGGCGGGTAATTTGAAGAATGCCAGTTTCTCGATGGGGGTAGAAGACCATGATGCTGCCGATGCAGGAGGAAAGCGTACCGACTATAGTTTCCGTTATTCACAGCGTTTCTTCAACGATCGTTTCCAGATAGTGCTTGGCGGCAAGGTATCTACCGGTGCACAAGCTACAAATGATGTTGAATCGTTTATCGATAATATTTCTTTGGAATATCGTCTTGATACATCCGGAACCCGTTATATCCGTCTTTTCCATAATAAGAATTATGAAAGTGTGCTTGAAGGAGAAATTACGGAGACCGGTATCGGTCTGGTACTGCGTAAGCGTATCGACAGATTAAGTGAGTTGTTTATTTTCCGTAAAAAGAAGAAGACGTCTCCTGATACACAGAAGGCTTCATCAACCGGTGAAGCACATCAGTAATTGATTAATAAAAGAGATTAAAATAGGATGATACGTAAAAAGATATTTCATATATTTCTTGGCACCATACAAGCCGGTTTGGTAATGCTGCTTTGGGGAGCTTGTTCTACGACCAAACATTTGCCCGAAGGAGAAGTGCTTTATACCGGATCGAAAACTATTATTGAAAACCGTCCGCAGGCACCTTTGACGGACGATGCCCTGACAGAACTGGATGCTGCACTCGAAAAGGCTCCCAGTACAAAGGTGTTGGGATTCATTCCTATCCCTTTTAAAATGTGGGCTTACAATAGTCTGGTTCATTATAAGAAAGGATTCGGGCGCTGGCTCTTTAATCGATTTGCCGCCAATCCTCCCGTATTCATTTCTACTGTTAATCCGGAGATACGTGCCAAGGTGGGTACTAATTTGCTGCACGATTATGGATACTTTAATGGTACGGTCCGTTATCAGACTCTGCCGGACAAGAAAGACAGCCTGAAAGCAAGCATACGTTATACGGTCGACATGAAAGACCCTTATTATATTGATACGGTTTATTACACTCGTTTCAATCCGCGTACGTTGAGAATCATGGAGAGAGGGCGACGAGGTTCGCTGTTGACACCGGGCGAACAGTTCAATGTGAGTGATCTTGACGAAGAACGTAGCCGTATCAGCGCTTTGCTGCGTAACCGGGGATATTTCTATTTTCGTCCGGATTACATGAAATATCAGGCGGATACTCTGTTGAATCCCGGACATGTTAGTCTCCGGCTGATACCTGTACCCGGGCTTCCGGAAGCAGCCCAACGCCCATACTATGTAGGGAAGACATCGGTTTTCCTGTATGGAAAGGGTGGAGAAGTGCCTAACAGCACACTTGAATACCGTGGACTTGACATTCATTATTATAAGAAAATGCAGGTGCGTCCGAATATGCTTTACCGTTGGCTGAATTATCAGGCATATGTCCGCAATGATTCTTTACGTAACTCCGCACATAGCCGCTTGTATAGCCAATACCGGCAGACACGTATTCAGGAACGTCTTTCACAATTGAGTATTTTTCGTTATCTCGATCTGCAATATATACCTCAGGACTCTACGGCAACATGTGACACACTGAACGTACGTTTACAGGCTACATTTGATAAACCGTATGATGCCGAACTGGAATTTAACCTGACGACCAAGAGTAACAACCAGACCGGGCCGGGGGCATCTTTCGGGCTGACTCGTTACAATGTATTCGGTGGGGGAGAAACGTGGAATGTAAAATTGAAAGGTTCTTATGAATGGCAGACCGGGCAGAATAAAGGAAGTTCATTGATGAATAGCTGGGAGATGGGAGTGTCTACGGCTTTGACTTTCCCCCGGGTGGTATTTCCTTCTTTCGGAGGACGTGAATATGACTTCCCGGCAACAACTACTTTCCGTTTGTATATCGACCAGCTGAACCGTGCCAAATATTATAAACTATTGGCGTTCGGGGGGAATGCTACTTATGATTTTCAGCCGACTCGTACCAGCCGTCACAGCCTGACACCCCTCCGGGTGACTTTCAATGTGCTGCAACATACAACAAAAGCTTTTGAAGAGATAGCCGAACAAAATAAGGCATTGTACCGCAGTTTACAGAATCAGTTTATTCCGGCCATGGAATATACTTATACGTTTGATAACGCAGCTTTGCGCGGGGTGCGTAATCCTATTTGGTGGCAGACTACGTTTACTTCTGCCGGAAATATCACTTCCGGCATTTACCGTATTTTCGGACAGAAGTTTAGCCAGAAAGACAAAAAGTTGTTTGGTGTTCCTTTTGCTCAATTTTTAAAGGTGAACAGTGATTTCCGTTATACTTGGAAGATCGACAAGAATCAGTCCATAGCCAGTCGTGTTGCAGGAGGAATTATCTGGGCTTATGGCAATACTAATACGGCCCCTTACAGCGAGCAGTTCTATATCGGAGGTGCCAATAGTGTACGTGCTTTTACTGCACGGAGCATTGGTCCGGGTGGATTTCGTCCCACGAAAACATCCAAGGGGCTTTATCTGGACCAGACTGGAGACATCCGTATGGAGGCTAATGTAGAATATCGTTTCCGCATTTATGGTGACTTGCATGGTGCTGTCTTTTTGGATGCAGGTAACGTCTGGATGTTACGTAAAGATGATGAGGCGCCGGAGAAGCAATTGCGCTGGAAGACTTTCGGTAAACAGATTGCTTTGGGAACGGGTACCGGTTTGCGCTATGATCTCGATTTCCTTATTTTGCGTTTGGATTGTGGCGTACCTTTGCATGACCCATACGATACGGGAAAGAAGGGATATTACAATGTGACCGGTTCTTTCTGGAAAGGGCTGGGGGTACACTTTGCTGTAGGTTATCCGTTCTAAAATAGTCGATGGCGATGAACGGAGTAAGAAAATTCTTCATACTTCGTTCTTCATTCTTCATTCTATTTTGTACTTTTGCAACGATATCTGATGAGACACATCACTAACCTTTTAATATTCACAGTTATGAAACCAACATTATTTGTGCTTGCTGCCGGCATGGGCAGTCGTTACGGAGGATTGAAACAATTGGACGGACTGGGTCCTAACGGCGAAACTATCATGGATTACTCTATCTACGATGCTATTCGTGGTGGATTTGGTAAAGTTGTATTCGTTATCCGTAAAGATTTTGAGCAGGATTTCCGTGATAAGATTCTGAGCAAATACGAAAATCATATTCCGGTGGAACTTGTGTTCCAGGCATTGGATAACCTGCCCGAAGGCTTCACTTGTCCTGCCGACCGTGTAAAACCCTGGGGTACTAACCATGCTGTCCTGATGGGTAAAGATGTTATCAAGGAACCATTTGCCGTTATCAATGCCGATGACTTCTACGGACGTGACAGCTTTGCTGTATTGGGTGCCGAACTGTCTAAGATGGACGGTAAAAAGAACGACTACTGCATGGTAGGTTACCGTGTAGGAAATACGCTTTCAGAAAGCGGATCTGTAGCCCGTGGCGTTTGCGAGACAAATCCGGAAGGTTATCTGACTACTGTGGTAGAGCGTACTGCCATCGAACGTATCGACGGTAAAGTATCATTTAAGGACGAAAACAGTGAAATGCAGACAATCGGTGATAACACTCCGGTTTCAATGAATATGTGGGGATTCACTCCCGACTATTTTGCTTATTCGGAAGAGTACTTCAAAGAATTCCTGAAAGAAAACGAAGGAAACCTGAAATCAGAATATTTCATTCCGTTGATGGTAAACAAGTTGGTGAACGAAGGCACTGCTCGTGTGAAAGTTCTGGATACTACAAGCAAATGGTTCGGCGTGACTTATGCAGCCGATCGTCAAGGCGTAGTAGATAAGATCCAGGCATTGGTAGATGCAGGTGAATATCCTAACAAACTGTTCTAAAGCTAATTTGCTCATTTCTATAATGTAGATTTTGAAAGGGACGTCTTTGTGAAGATGTCCCTTTTTAATATCAAGCCGGATCACACCTCTTCTGTGTGATTCCTTCCGATGAACTTTAAATCACCATTCGGGTTATGATGGTAAAGATTGTCAATTTGTCAAAGTGTCAAATTGATAATATGATTTCTCTATATCTCGTTTTTTCGGACCGCAATCCGATAAGGTTCATAAAAACGGCTTACAAGCAAATATCCGTTTGCGCTTTTGATTTTGTTTCATTCATAATGGCGGTAAATGGAAAGGAAGTATGACCTTCCTGTTTCTAAATCTTTTCTTCGAGGAGTTTTATCTACTCTTTTGATACTTTGTAAAGGACGACCGGAGAAAGGCAAGCAGGAAAAAATCAGTTGCTCTCGCCACCCGATTATCGTTACAATATATGTAATCTGCCAAAACATATAGAGATATTCAGAAAAGAAGTAAGCATTTCCCGAAAATGCTTACTTCTTTTCACCCGAATGCTTACTTCTTTTGGGGTAAATGCTTCCTTCTTTCCGAGAAAACAAAGGTGCAATCGGCTAAAAATCCCGGCTTTTCTGCAGAAAAAATCTTTTACTGGGCTCTGTTCTTCTGCTTTGACTCGGAAATGAAAAGGGCTTGTAAGTGAAACCTGCAATTCTGTGTCTTTTTGATCTATATGTTTAGGAATGGGTGTCAATTCCTAATTATATTCCTTTTTTCTTTTCTATTGAGTTTTCTGTGTAGCCGGATATTTATTGCTGTTTCCGAAGATGCATATTTATATAGATTTTTTTTCGCAGTCTGCATAATTGAGTATCTTTGTTGCCTCAATTCCCTTATTTATAGAAAGAAGTGATTTCAGTAGAAGGATTAACAGTAGAATTTAACGCCACACCATTGTTTGAGGACGTTAGTTATGTCATCAATAAGAAAGACCGCATAGCCCTGGTGGGTAAAAACGGTGCAGGAAAATCAACGATGTTAAAGATCCTGGCCGGACTGCAAAGTCCGACACGGGGTGTTATAGCTATTCCGCGTGATGTAACGATCGGCTATCTGCCGCAGGTGATGATTCTCGCCGATAACCACACTGTGATGGAAGAGGCAGAACTGGCATTTGAACATATTTTCGAGCTTCAAGCCGATTTGGAGAGGATGAATCAGGAGTTAGCCGACCGCACTGACTATGATTCGGAAGAGTATCATAAACTTATTGACCGTTTTACGCACGAGAACGACCGTTTTCTAATGATGGGAGGGACTAACTTTCATGCAGAGATAGAACGTACCCTCTTAGGATTGGGCTTTAGTCGGGATGACTTTAATCGTCCTACCAGTGAATTCTCCGGTGGATGGCGTATGCGGATCGAGTTGGCAAAACTTTTGCTCCGCAAACCGGATGTACTGCTGCTCGATGAACCTACCAATCATTTGGATATTGAGAGTATCCAATGGCTGGAGAATTTTTTATCTACCCGTGCCAATGCGGTAGTACTGGTCAGCCACGACCGGGCCTTCCTGAATAATGTAACTACCCGTACCATCGAAATAACCTGCGGACAGATATATGATTACAAGGTGAAGTACGATGAGTTTATTGTTCTGCGTCAGGAGCGTCGTGAACAGCAGCTGCGCGCTTACGAGAATCAGCAGAAGCAGATTGAAGATACAGAGGCTTTCATTGAGCGTTTCCGATATAAAGCAACTAAGGCCGTACAGGTTCAGAGTCGTATGAAGCAGCTGGAAAAGATAGAGCGGATCGAAGTGGACGAAGTGGATAACTCAGCGTTGAGGCTTAAGTTTGTCTGCTCCAGCCGTAGTGGCAACTATCCTGTGATCTGCGAAGATGTGAAGAAAACTTATGGATCGCATGTTGTCTTCCATGATGTCAATCTGACCATCAATCGTGGCGAGAAGGTTGCTTTTGTGGGAAAGAACGGTGAAGGTAAGTCTACCCTTGTGAAATGTATCATGAGCGAGATTGATTATGAAGGCAAGCTTACCTTGGGACATAATGTACAGATAGGTTATTTTGCACAGAATCAGGCACAGATGCTTGACGAGAACCTGACTGTTTTCGATACGATCGACCGGGTGGCAGTGGGAGATATCCGTCTCAAAATACGCGATATACTGGGAGCCTTCATGTTTGGTGGTGAAGCCTCGGATAAGAAGGTAAAAGTGCTTTCGGGGGGGGAGCGCACCCGGCTGGCAATGATAAAATTATTGTTGGAACCTGTGAACTTCCTGATACTCGACGAGCCTACCAATCATTTAGATATGCGTTCGAAGGATGTATTGAAAGAGGCCATACGCGAATTTGACGGTACAGTAATTATTGTCAGTCATGACCGTGATTTCCTGGACGGACTTGCGACTAAAGTATATGAGTTCGGTGGTGGTGTAGTGAAAGAGCACTTGGGAGGTATCTATGATTTCCTTCAAAAGAAAAAAATAGAGAACCTGAACGAACTTCAGAAAAACAATCCTTTGTCTGTCTCACCTACAGGCGGTAAGAAAGAGGAAGGAGCTGAAGAGGGGGTATCCGAAAATAAACTGTCCTACGAAGCACAGAAAGAATTTAATAAGAAGATAAAGAAACTGGAGCGCCAGGTGGCAGACTGTGAAGCTGCCATCGAACAAACAGAATCGGCTATAGCTATCCTTGAAGAGAAGATGGCTACACCCGATGGTGCTTCGGATATGTCACTTTACGAACAACACCAGAAGTTGAAACAACAACTTGACCACACGGTGGAAGAGTGGGAACGTGTTTCAATGGAGCTGGAGGAGATGAATGAAAAATAATAGTTTTTTAAGTGTATGAAAGTAATTAAGTATTTACCAATCCTTGCAATCTGTTGTATGGCAACAGGATGCAACAGTAAGAAAGAGGCCGTACTTACGTCCGGCATTGACCTTGCCAACCTTGACACAACTGCCCTGCCGGGCACCAGTTTCTATCAGTACGCTTGTGGCGGATGGATGAAAAAACATCCTCTGACAGACGAATATTCGCGTTTCGGTTCGTTTGATATGCTTGCCGAGAACAATCGCCGGCAATTGCGCGGGCTGATTGAAGGTTTGGCAGCGGGCAAACACGAAGCGGGCAGCATTGCACAGAAAGTAGGTGAACTTTATAATATTGCTATGGACAGCGTAAAGCTGAATAAGGAAGGCGTTGCTCCCATTAAACCCGAACTGGATAAAATAGGTGCTATCAAAAGTAAAACTGAGATTTATCCGTTGATCGTGGAAATGCAAAAGAATGGCATGTATCCCTATTTTATTTTTTATGTCAGCGCTGATGACATGAATAGCAATGAAAACATGGTACACACCATGCAGGGAGGCCTGGGCATGGGCGAACGGGATTATTATCTGGAGAATGATGCACAGACAAAAGATATCCGTGATAAATATCAGCAGCATGTAGGTAAGATGTTCCGATTGGCAGGATATGATGAGGCTACTGCCGGAAAAGCAGTGAAAGCTGTAATGAACATTGAAACCCGCCTGGCCCGGTCGGCACGTTCACAAGTAGAATTACGCGATCCGCATGCCAACTATAACAAGAAGACTTTGGAAACATTGCAAAAAGAATATCCCTCTTTCGCATGGGATGTATTTTTCTCGACTGCCGGACTGAATAACTTGAAAGAGATTAATATCGGGCAGCCTGATGCAATGAAAGAAGTGAATGCCATTATCGATACAGTACCGCTTGAGGACCAGATTCTGTACTTGCAGTGGAATCTGATCAATTCGGCCGCCAATTACCTGAGTGATGACTTCGTGGCTCAGAATTTTGACTTCTATGGTCGTACCATGTCGGGTAAGAAGGAAATGCAACCTCGTTGGAAGCGTGCTGTCAGCACAGTTGACAGTTCATTGGGCGAAGCTGTCGGACAGATGTATGTGGAGAAGTACTTCCCTGCTGCGGCCAAAGAAAGAATGGTGGCTCTGGTCAAGAATCTGCAAGAATCTCTGGGCGAACGTATCAGGGAACTGAGCTGGATGGGAGAAGAGACTAAAGAAAAGGCCATGGAAAAACTGGCAACTTTCCATGTAAAGATCGGATATCCGGATAAATGGAAAGACTACTCTTCACTTGAGATAAAGGATGATTCGTATTGGGCTAATATTGAGCGCGCCAGTCAGTGGGGCTACAATGAAATGATTGCCAAATATGGTAAGCCGGTAGATAAAGAGGAGTGGCACATGACTCCGCAGACAGTAAATGCATATTACAATCCGACGACGAATGAAATCTGTTTCCCGGCCGGAATACTTCAATATCCTTTCTTTGATATGAATGCAGACGATGCTTTCAATTATGGAGCGATTGGTGTAGTTATCGGACATGAGATGACTCATGGATTTGATGATCAGGGCCGTCAGTATGATAAGGATGGTAACTTGAAAGACTGGTGGACGGCAGAGGATGCCAAGAACTTTGAAGCACGTGCAGCAGTGATGGTTAACTTCTTCGACAGCATTGAAGTAGCTCCTGGGGTTCATGCCAACGGAGAGTTTACTTTGGGTGAAAATATTGCCGATCACGGTGGACTTCAAGTGTCTTACCAGGCATTCAAGAAAGCAACGGCGGCCGCACCTTTGAAAAATGAAAATGGATTTACACCCGAACAACGTTTCTTCCTGTCTTACGCAAATGTGTGGGCTGGCAATATCCGTCCGGAAGAAATCCTGAAACTTACGAAGATTGATCCGCACTCATTAGGTAAATGGCGTGTAGATGGCGCACTACCTCAGATTGGTGCATGGTACGAGGCTTTCAATATTACTGAAAAAGATCCGATGTACTTGCCAGTGGATAAACGGGTATCTATTTGGTAATAGATTGTTGCAAATAAACTGATAATAAGAAAGGCGCTGACTCATTTAATTGTGAGTCAGCGCTTTTTTATTATTAATTCACACCTTATTTATAACGTGTGATAAACAATATTTTGTAACTTTGCGCACCAAATACTTAATAAGCAAATCAATGTCTGAGTCTAAAAGAATAAAAACCGCACTGGTATCGGTTTATCACAAAGAAGGTTTGGATGAAATCATTACCAAACTGCACGAAGAAGGAGTGGAGTTCTTATCAACGGGAGGAACTCGTCAGTTTATCGAATCACTGGGCTATCCCTGTAAGGCTGTCGAAGATTTGACTTCGTACCCTTCGATTTTGGGTGGCAGAGTGAAGACGCTGCATCCGAAGATTTTCGGAGGTATTCTTTGCCGTCGCGGACTGGAACAAGACATCCAGCAGATTGAAAAATATGAAATTCCTGAAATAGATCTTGTCATTGTAGATCTTTATCCATTTGAGGCTACGGTTGCTTCAGGTGCCGATGAAGCTGCTATTATCGAGAAAATTGATATAGGCGGAATCTCTTTGATTCGTGCCGCTGCTAAAAATTACAACGATGTGATTATTGTTGCTTCTCAGGCGCAGTATAAACCATTGCTCGATATGTTGATGGAGCATGGAGCTACTTCTTCCCTTGAAGAACGCCGCTGGATGGCAAAAGAGGCATTTGCAGTTTCATCACATTATGATTCGGCTATTTTCAATTACTTTGATGCCGAGGAGGGATCTGCTTTCCGTTGTTCTGCAAACAGCCAGAAGACGCTGCGTTATGGTGAAAATCCGCATCAGAAAGGATATTTCTATGGAAACCTGGACGAGATGTTCGACCAGATTCATGGAAAAGAAATTTCTTACAACAATCTGCTCGACATTAATGCTGCTGTAGACTTGATTGATGAATTTGATGACGTTACATTTGCTATTCTGAAGCATAACAATGCTTGCGGACTGGCTTCCCGCCCGACTGTGCTTGAGGCATGGAAAGATGCTTTGGCCGGTGATCCGGTTTCTGCGTTTGGCGGCGTATTGATCACGAATGCCGTTATTGATAAAGAGACTGCGGAAGAGATTAATAAAATCTTCTTTGAAGTAGTGATTGCTCCTGATTATGACGTAGATGCACTTGAAATTCTTGGGCAGAAAAAGAACCGTATTATTTTGGTTCGTAAAGAAGCCAAATTGCCGAGAAAGCAATTCCGTTCTTTGCTCAATGGTGTACTGGTTCAGGATAGAGACTTGAATATTGAAACAACGGCAGACCTTAAAACGGTAACTGATAAAATTCCTACTCCCGAAGAGGTCGAAGATCTGTTGTTTGCTAATAAGATAGTGAAAAACAGTAAATCGAATGCCATCGTACTGGCAAAAGGTAAACAATTACTGGCAAGCGGTGTAGGACAGACTTCGCGTGTGGATGCATTGAAGCAGGCTATCGAGAAGGCTAAGTCATTTGGATTTGACCTGCAGGGTGCAGTGATGGCGTCGGATGCTTTCTTCCCTTTCCCCGACTGTGTGGAAATTGTGGATAAAGAAGGTGTGACAGCTGTTATTCAGCCGGGAGGTTCGGTGAAAGACCAGTTGACATTTGACTATTGCAACGAACATGGCATGGCAATGGTGACAACGGGTATCCGCCACTTTAAGCACTAATTAAAAACTTGTTGTATGCCGGACAACCCGTTAGGGCACACTGGCATATCGACGCATTAGAAATTTATTCATTATGGGATTATTCTCTTTTACACAAGAAATAGCAATGGACCTCGGTACGGCCAATACTATCATAATTACCGGTGGTAAGATTGTAGTAGATGAGCCTTCGGTGGTGGCCCTTGACCGTCGGACAGACAAGATGATTGCTGTGGGGGAAAAGGCAAAACTGATGCACGAAAAGACCCACGAGAATATTCGTACCATCCGTCCGCTACGTGACGGAGTGATTGCCGACTTCTATGCTTGCGAGCAGATGATGCGCGGATTAATCAAACAGGTAAATACTCGCAACCGTCTTTTTTCTCCGTCGCTTCGTATGGTGATCGGAGTGCCTTCGGGTAGTACGGAAGTTGAACTTCGTGCTGTTCGTGACTCTGCCGAACATGCCGGTGGACGTGATGTTTATCTGGTATTTGAACCTATGGCCGCAGCTATTGGCATTGGTATCGATGTAGAGGCACCGGAAGGAAATATGATTGTCGATATAGGTGGTGGTTCTACCGAGATTGCCGTAATTTCATTGGGAGGTATTGTTTCGAATAACTCTATCCGCATTGCAGGTGACGATCTGACAGCAGATATTCAGGAATATATGAGCCGCCAACATAACGTTAAAGTCAGTGAACGTATGGCCGAGCGTATTAAAATCAATGTAGGTGCTGCTTTGACCGAACTGGGTGAGGATGCTCCGGAAGATTATATTGTTCACGGACCGAACCGTATTACTGCGCTTCCGATGGAAGTGCCGGTATGTTATCAGGAAGTAGCACACTGCCTTGAGAAATCAATTTCAAAAATTGAAACGGCTATTTTGAGTGCGTTGGAGAATACGCCTCCTGAACTGTATGCTGATATTGTACACAATGGAATCTATCTGGCCGGTGGTGGAGCGCTGCTTCGTGGCTTGGACAAACGTCTGACTGATAAGATTAATATTCCTTTCCACATTGCGGAAGATCCGTTGCATGCAGTGGCTAAAGGTACAGGTGTTGCATTGAAGAATGTAGACCGTTTCTCATTCTTGATGAGATAAATAATTAACTACGAATTACGAGCTATAAGTTACTGGCAGTGCATAAATGTAGCTGCATATACTTGTAGCTCGTAGTTCGTAGCTTGTAACTTATATGTCTTTATGCGGAATTTACTGAACTTTCTCTTGAAATATAATCACTGGTTCCTCTTCATTTTATTGGAGGTGATCAGTTTTGTTTTGTTATTTCGCTTTAATCACTATCAACACAGTGTTTATTTCAGTTCGGCTAATGCGGTTGCCGGCAAAGTGTATGAAGTATCCGGAGGGATTACTTCTTATTTCCATTTAAAATCGGTCAATGAAGATTTGCTGGATCGCATTATGGAACTGGAACAACAGAATCACAATCTGGAGGATGCTCTGGGAAGGCATTTATCAGACTCTACCGAATTAAATAGTATCCGCAATTTACCTAATACGGATTACCAGGTTTTTAAGGCGCGGGTCATCAATAACAGTCTCAATCTGGTAGATAATTACATCACTTTAAATCGTGGATCGAAAGATGGGATCCGTCCGGAAATGGGAGTTGTCGACGGAAACGGAGTCGTTGGTATCGTATACGATACTTCTTCTCATTATTCCCGGGTCATTTCGGTGCTGAACAGCAAGTCCAGTATTAGTTGTAAAATTGTGGGTAGTGAATATTTTGGTTATCTGAAATGGGAGTATGGAGATTCCCGATATGCTTATTTGAAAGATTTACCCCGTCATGCAGAGTTCAACTTAGGGGATACAGTGGTAACCAGTGGTTATTCTACCGTTTTTCCTGAAGGGATCATGATTGGTACTGTAGATGATATGGCCGATTCGAATGACGGGCTCTCTTATTTGTTGAAAGTAAAGCTGGCAACGGATTTTGGTAAAGTGAGTGAAGTGCGTGTGATTGCAAGGACCGGCCAGCATGAACAAAAAGAATTGGAACAAAAGAGTTTGGCGCAATGATTATCAACTATATACATAGAATAGGATGGTTTGTCGGTCTGATCTTGCTTCAGGTACTGATCCTGAATAATGTGCATATTGCCGGTGTGGCTACTCCTTTTTTATATGTCTACTTTATTTTAAAGTTTAATTCCGGTACTTCCCGAAACGAATTGATGTTATGGGGCTTTTGCATAGGTCTTGCCATTGATATCTTTTCTAACACACCGGGTATGAATGCGGCGGCGACAGTGTTACTGGCTTTTCTACGTCCGTTGTTTCTCCGTTTGTTTACTCCCCGCGATACTTTGGACAGCATTGTGCCTTCGTTGAAAAGTATGGGGATTGCCTCTTTTCTCAAATATCTGGTGGTGAGTGTCTTTGTACATCATCTTATGTTGCTTACTCTTGAGTTCTTCTCATTTACCAGCATACCGTTATTGCTGTTAAGGGTGGTGTCGAGCACCATTTTGACTATAACTTGTATTATGGCTGTTGAAGGAGTGAGGAAATAGATATGGCAAAAGATTATGTGCTGGAGAAACGAAAATATGTGATCGGTGGAGTAGCGCTGGCTATTGTCTTGATCTACTTAGTGCGTTTATTTTCACTCCAGATAGCTACGGATGACTATAAGAAGAATGCCGACAGTAATGCTTTCTTAAATAAAATTCAGTATCCGTCACGTGGGGCGATGTACGATCGGAATGATAAATTGTTGGTGTTTAATCAGCCTGCTTATGATATTACAATGGTTCCAAAGGAAGTTGAGAACCTTGATACACTTGATTTGTGTCAGACGCTGAATATCACCCGTGCGCAGTTCCTGAGAATTATGAGTGATATGAAAGACCGCCGTAGAAATCCGGGATATTCACGTTATACTAATCAGGTATTTATGTCTCAGCTTTCGGCAGAAGAGTGTGGGGTGTTTCAGGAGAAACTATTTAAATTCCGGGGATTCTATATACAGCGTCGCACCATTCGACAATATAGTTATAACTCTGCTGCCCATGTGCTTGGTGATATCGGTGAAGTATCAATGAAAGACATAGAAAATGATGATTACTACATCCGTGGCGACTATATCGGTAAGCAAGGCATTGAAAAATCGTATGAATCTTTTTTGCGTGGTGAAAAAGGAGTGGAAGTATTGTTGCGTGATGCTCATGGGCGCATACAGGGGCATTATATGGATGGGAAGTATGATAAACGTCCGATACCCGGAAAGAATCTGAAACTCGGAATTGACATTGATCTCCAGATGTTGGGAGAGCGTTTATTGAAAAACAAAATCGGTAGTATTGTAGCTATTGAGCCGGAAACGGGGGAAATACTTTGTATGGTTTCCTCGCCTGATTTTGATCCGAGACTGATGATTGGGCGTCAGCGTGGAAAGAATCACCTCATGCTTCAGAGAGATCCGATGAAACCTTTGCTAAACCGTTCGATTATGGGGGTATATCCTCCGGGATCAACGTTTAAGACAGCACAAGCACTGACTTTCTTACAGGAAGGAATTATTCAGACCAATACGCCGGCCTTTCCTTGTGCTCATGGATTCAATTACGGAAGCCTGCATGTAGGTTGCCATGCTCATGGTTCACCGCTGCCATTGATACCGGCCATTGCTACTTCATGTAACTCTTATTTTTGCTGGGGATTGTTCCGGATGTTTGGTGACCGGAAGTATGGCTCCTCGCAAAATGCCATTACTGTTTGGAAAGATCACATGGTTTCTCAAGGTTTTGGTTATAAACTTGGAGTAGACTTGCCGGGGGAGAAGCGCGGATTGATCCCTAATGCTCAGTTTTATGATAAAGCTTATCGTGGACGCTGGAATGGATTGACGGTAATCAGTATTGCCATCGGTCAGGGAGAGATTTTGGCAACTCCGTTGCAGATAGCCAATCTGGGTGCTACTATTGCTAATCGGGGACATTTTATCACTCCGCATATTGTGAAAGAAATACAAGACGAACAGCTTGACAGTATCTATCGGGTGCCCAGAAAGACCTCTATCGACCGAAAACATTATGAAGATGTGGTGACCGGTATGCGGGCTGCGGTTACGGGAGGAACTTGCCGGGTGGCTGGGGCCATTTTGCCGGATGTTGAAGTGTGTGGTAAGACCGGTACGGCGCAGAATCGTGGTCATGACCATTCTGTCTTTATGGGATTTGCTCCGATGAATAATCCCAAGATAGCCATTGCTGTATATGTTGAGAACGGTGGCTTTGGTGCGGTTTACGGAGTACCTATCGGGGCACTGATGATGGAACAATATTTAAAAGGAAAGCTGTCCCCCGAGAACGAGATACGTGCAGAAGAATATAGTAATAGAGTGATTATGTATGGAAACGAGGAGCGTTAGTTTATGGAAAACATTGGATTGGGTAACGATCGGTATTTACCTGCTCCTTATTATCGGCGGATGGTTCAGTGTGTGTGGAGCCAGTTATGATTATGGTGATCGTGACTTTCTGGATTTTTCTACCCGCGCCGGTAAGCAATTTATGTGGATTATCTGTTCATTTGGGCTTGGCTTCATTCTTTTGATGCTTGAAGAACGGATGTACGATATGTTTGCATACCTTGTATATATAGGTCTGATTCTTCTGTTGATAGTGACCATCTTTATCGCACCTGATACAAAAGGCTCCCGTTCCTGGTTAATATTAGGTCCGGTCAGTCTCCAGCCGGCGGAATTTGCAAAGTTTGCAACGGCTTTGGCATTGGCGAAGTTTATGAATGCCTATTCTTTTAATATAAAGAAGTGGAAATGCTTTTTGCCTTTGGTTGCTTTTATTCTGTTGCCGATGTTGCTGATCGTGTTACAGAAAGAAACCGGTTCGGCATTGGTCTATCTTGCTTTTTTCTTGATGCTGTATCGCGAAGGTATGCCCGGAGTTGTTTTGTTCTCAGGGGTATGTGCAGTAGTATATTTTGTGGTAGGTATTCGTTTTGATCAGGTGTTTATTGCCGACACACCTACACCGATCGGAGAGTTTGCTGTTTTGATGATGATACTTTTGTTTGCAGGTTCCATGGTTTGGGTGTATAGAAAGAAATGGGAGCCTGTGCGGAATATTATAGGTGGTAGTTTGCTTGCATTGTCGATTGCCTACCTTGTTTCTGAGTATCTTGTTCCTTTTAATCTGGTTTGGGTAGAGTGGGGACTTTGTGTGGTGGTTATCTGCTATCTGCTTTACTTGTCTCTGAGCGAGCGGCAACGTGCTTATCTCCTGATAGGATTGTTTGCTTTGGGATCTATTGGTTTTCTCTACTCAAGCGATTATGTTTTCGACAATATCCTTGAACCTCATCAGCAGATTCGTATAAAGGTAGTGTTGGGGATGGAAGAGGATTTGGCTGGTGCCGGTTATAATGTTAACCAGTCTAAGATAGCGATTGGTTCTGGAGGATTGACCGGCAAGGGCTTTCTGAACGGTACGCAAACGAAGTTGAAATATGTGCCTGAACAAGATACAGACTTTATTTTCTGTACTGTAGGCGAAGAACAGGGGTTTGTTGGTTCAGCTGCTGTCCTCTTACTTTTCCTGGCATTGATACTGCGTCTTATAGCGGTATCGGAGCGGCAGACCTCAACTTTTGGACGGGTTTATGGCTATTCGGTCGTGAGTATCTTCCTTTTCCATTTATTTATTAATGTCGGAATGGTGCTTGGTCTGACTCCTGTGATTGGTATTCCGTTACCTTTCTTTAGTTATGGGGGGTCGTCTTTATGGGGATTTACTATTCTGCTTTTTATTTTTCTGCGTATTGATGCAGGACGTAGCAGGCGGTTATAAGTGCTCGATTTTCAGTCCCACATCAATGATTCCGGTTATTTGTTCATCTTTCATTCCGTGTACAACTTTAAAAGTATAGTTACCGGGATGCTTGATGGAGCAGTCTTTTAAGGGGAGAGCCGATTGGTAAAGACTTCCCCAGCCGGTCCCTTTCCATTTACCTTCCTGGTCAGTCAGAGTAAACTTCAGAGTGTCTGTTTTCCATACAGTTGAATCTTCCAGATTGTAACTGATGAGGATGTCCAGATTCTGATAAGGATAATTACTGCTGTTGCGTACACCGGCAGACAATCGCAGATTGATCAGGGAGTCATTCAAAGGGACATTGAAAAAGAGTGTATCACTCTTTTTCCATCCACCTTGAGGGGTGGATTGATATGAGTGATACACAGTGTTATCGTCACATGCAGTCAGTATCCATGTCATGAGAAGCATGCAGATGCTATTCTTGAGCAGGTTTTTCATTTCCCTGGGGTTTCTCGGTGCGTTTAGGTTGTTCGTTGTTACGTGGTCCGCGGGGTTCGCGTGGAGGGCGCTGCTCACGGGGTTCATTCTTACGTGTTTCCCGATTTTCATTATTGCGCGGTTCACGAGCCTCATTATTTTTGCGCGGCTGATTGTTGCTGCGGTTATTGTTTTTGGGGCGTTCTCCTCGTGTGCGTTGTTGCCCTTGTACCGGTTGAGCTCCACTGTTCTCTTTGTTTTCTATAGCCGTCGGCGATGGGTTTTGTGTTTCAGCATTGGCGGCTTGTTGCGGACGGTTGTTATTGTTCTTTTTCTTCTTTTTGCGGTTTCCGTTTCCACCTTCTTCTTTTCCATTTCCATCTTTTCCGTTACGGCGACGGTCACGGTCAAAACGTGTCAGACTTTCTTGTTCCAACAGGTCAATCGGCTTTTTAGGTTCCGGTTTGCGTTCAGCTTCCAATAGACTATCCGGTTTGATGCCCCTTTTGTTCAGTCCTATCACTTCGAATGCCCGCTTCCCGCTGATAGTGACTAAGTTTGCGGCGAAATTCTTGTCTGTTGAATACGAAATCTGGTTGCTGAGAATATCTGCTTTGAAGAAATAATAGGTTCCGTCTTTAGTTTCCAGTTCGATCTCTCTTGAAGGCAGGCGCTTCTGCGCTTCTACATAGCAATCTACTTCGTAGTTCAGGCAACATTTTAACTTAGCACACTGTCCTGCCAGTTTTTGAGGATTGAGTGAAATGTCCTGATACCTTGCTGCGCTGGTCGATACAGACACAAAACTTGTCATCCAGGTGGCGCAACACAATTCACGTCCGCAAGGACCGATACCTCCGATGCGCCCTGCCTCCTGGCGCGCACCGATCTGTTTCATTTCGATACGTACTCTGAAAGCTTCAGCCAACACTTTAATTAACTGCCGAAAGTCGACGCGTTCGTCAGCGATGTAGTAGAAGATAGCTTTGTTGCCGTCTCCCTGATATTCTACGTCGCCAATTTTCATGTCCAAATTCAGGCTGGCCGCTATCTGACGCGCACGAATCATTGTGGCGTGTTCTTTGGCTTTGGCTTCTTCATATTTCTCCATATCCACAGCTTTGGCTTTGCGGTAGATACGTTTGATTTCAGCATCTTGTTTAAAGTTTGCCTTTTTCATCTGGAGCGGCACTAACCGTCCCGTCAGGGTAACGGTGCCGATGTCATGTCCCGGTGTAGCTTCTACGGCTACGATGTCTCCCTTCTCTAATTTGATTTTGTTGCTGTTTCGGTAGTATCCCTTGCGGGTGTTCTTGAACTGAACCTCTACCATGTCACTCTCCTCCGCATTGCCCGGTATGTCGGCCAGCCAATCGTAGGTATTTAGTTTTTTATCTTGTCGGGAACAGCTCTTACAGCAAAGGCCTCCGCTCCCATTATGCAGTTTAAATTCCATATACTTTATTTTAAAGTTATTGCTTCAACAGTACGATCATCTTCAGTGAGAAGTCGAAAAATACCATTTTAGCGTTTACATTCTGTTCAATATGTTTTTGAGCTTCACTCAGTTCGTCCATGATGCCCATCACGTTTCGTTCGTTTACAAAAGGGGCAAACCGTGTAGCGAAGTTCTGTTCATCTAATGTCATATAAGTCAATTCTTTCCGATGCAGGTTGTAGATGAAATTCTCCCGGATCATCCGTTGGCAGTACTCCAGGAAGTTCTTCTGACGTTCACGTCCCATGCCTGACACTTGTTCGCTCCACAATTTCATTTCTCGGATTTTTCTTTGGTAAGAAAGGCGCATCAGGCTGACAAATAACTCAAAAAACAGTTGATTCTCTTCATTCAGATGAATGGTTTCAAGCGCTTTGATAAAGTTTCCGTTAGCCAGGTGGGCAATCGAAATACTGGTCGCCTGCTGCACTCCATATTTGTTTTGTAAAGCGTCGGCAATGCATTGTTCGTCTATTTTGCGTAGATTGAAACGTTGTGTGCGGCTCAGTATCGTTTGGAGAATTAATTCCGGATTCTCTGATACCAGTAAGAAAATCGTTTTCTGGGGTGGTTCTTCCAGCAGCTTTAATAACTTGTTGGCACAAGCTTGCTGCATCTTTTCGGGAAGCCAAAGAATGGTAATCTTAAATCCTCCTTCGCTGGATTTAAGGCTGAGCTTTTTCATGATCTCATCACTTTCTTTGGTGTAAATCACCGCCTGTGCATTTTCTGCGTTAATTTCGTTTAGCCAGTGGTTAATCGTAAAATAGGGATTATTCAGTACCAGTTTTCTCCATTCCACAATGTAATCATCACTTCTTCCGTTTTTTACTACCGGAAAAACGAAGTGAACATCGGGGTGAACCAGCTTATTGAACTTCACACACGACGGACAGACTCCACAAGCGTCTGTCTCACTGCGGTTCGTGCAACTCAGGTAGCGTGCATAGGCTAATGCCAATGGAAACTTGCCCACACCTTCAGGCCCGCAGAAAAGTTGAGCGTGTGGTATGCGTCCTTCGCTGACTTCTTGTATCAGTCGCTGCTTGGCTGCCTCTTGTCCGATGACGTCTCTGAAAAACATAGTTTAATAAATCGCTTTGGCTACTTCTTTAATACTGTCCACTGCTCCGATGGAGTAAAAGTGGATACTGGGTACACCGGCGGCCATCAGCTCTTTACATTGGTTGATACACCATTCGATACCCACTTTGCGGGCTTCCTCGTCTGTTTTGCACTTCAGTGCTTCCTGGGTTAGTTCTTCCGGAAGGTCTACCTTAAATGTTTTCGGAACCATGCTTAGTTGGGATAACTTCTTGAAAGGTTTGATGCCCGGAATAATCGGGATGTGTATTCCTGCCTGGTGTACTCTTTCTACGAAATCAAAGTATTTCTTGTTGTCATAGAACAATTGTGTCACAGCATATTCGGCTCCGGCCTCCACTTTCTTTTTCAGCCAATAGATATCCATGTCGATGTTAGGTGCTTCTTCATGTTTTTCCGGATAACAGGCCACTCCATAAGAGAAAGGAGTATTTGTTACTTTCATCTCCGAACCGTCTACAAAGATACCTTTATTGAAATTATTGATCTGTTCCTGTAACTCTAAAGCATGATGATGTCCGTCTCCTTCGGGGGTAAAAACCGATTCGTGCTTTGCTTTATCTCCACGGAGAACCAACAGATCGGTAATTCCCAGGAATTGTAGGTCGAGCAGTACGTATTCAGTTTCTTCCTGAGTAAAACCACTGCACAGAATGTGAGGTACTACCGTCATATTATACTTGTTCTGGATAGCAGCTGCTACAGCTACGGTTCCCGGACGTCTTCGTAGCCGATTGCGCTGATAAAGCCCATTCCCCAGATCTCTGTATACATATTCACTGCGGTGCGTAGTGATATTGATATACTTGGGGTCAAATTCTCGTAATGTATCTATGGTTTGATACAGCTTCTCAATACCTGTACCTTTCAGAGGAGGAAGTATTTCAAAAGAGAAGGCTGTTTTTTCGTTGCTATGTATTAAGTCAATTACTCTCATTGTTTCTTTATTCGTCGTTGCTCTCCTTATAATAAGGTGCATATTGGGACAAAAATACGAAAAAAAGATGAAATGAAATCGTTGTGGAACCCTAAAAGATTGCTATCTCTTCCGGTTATGAATCTTTTTTGGCTGTTAACCGATACTTTTAATGAATGAAAGGCAAGATTTACATGGACAGATGCTCCTTTGGGGATATTTTTAAAGTTCGGTTTTGTTGTCCCTTCTGTTGATTTTGCTGGTGTATTTGTTCTTTTATTCCTTATGACAGAAGTCTTAGAGCTACCTTATGACGGTACATCTTGTTTATTTTGAAAGACCTTTGCGCTTGAATTGCGAAAGAATCATAATTAGCTGATTTTGCCCTGGAAAACGATGAAAGAAAGTTTTTGTCTGTTACTATAACTGCTTTCATATGCTTTGGTAGAACATGCCCTGTTTTTTGGGGGGGAGAGAAATTATGGCAAAATGTGCTTTTAACATTAGTCTTTTATCTTTTCTTTTCGTCCCGTTTCACTCTTTCCCGGTCTCTTTCCTTTTTTCTTTTTGTATCTTTCATCTCCCATCCGCTTTTCTCCTCTCCTCCGCGAAATGCATTTCTATCTTCCATCTTCCACCTTTTTCCATCTTTTTATCTGATTATCATTTAGTTAATACGGTGGAAGATCGCGTTTTCAGCCCATTTATCTTCCACCCTCATCTTCCATCTTCCACCCTCTTCCATCGCTTGAAAAACTTTCCTAATTCCCTCGTATTCAGAAGTATACTTTTTGTTTCTTGTCAGTTTTCCCCTTAAAAAGCATTTTCATCCCCTCGCTTGTTTGTTTGAAAATGCTTTGCTTTTTTCCGGAAGTCCTTTGTTATTTGCCGCTTGGGATATTCTTTGCTCCCCGTCCGCCCCATTTCCTGTCCGTTATTCCCTTTCTCCCTCCTTCCTGAATGGACGGCGCTTACCCTTTACCTTGTCCTCCTGCCTTTCCTTTCACCGGCGCTTTCCCTCAAGCATGGTCTGTCCGAAGCATACGTTGCCTTGACGCTGCCTTTACGCGCGTCCCCCCCGTAACCTTGAATGCGGGTTCCATTTACCAACCGGGGTAAACGCTTTTACATGCCGAGGTAAATGGCTTTACATACTGAGGTAAATGCTTTTACATGCCGAGGTAAATGGCTTTACATCAAGAATAAAATTCAGGTAAATATACTCTTCTGATTATCAATGATATTTAACTGCTGACCCAGCTACACATTTATCCGGGTGCCCCCTGAGAATCCCTTTCCCATATCCCCCCCCTGAGAAATTTGAAACCGCCTGGCGGTTCGTTCCCAACACAGAGATTCCTCTCCCTCCCCAATGAATTCCCCCTCTATATATTATAATAATGTGTCTCCTTGGCTCTCCCTTTTTCCTTCTTTTAAAAGTATGCTTTAAAACCTACCTCTCCTTCAGCCCTTTACATGTAAATTCATCTTTTTTTGAAAAAAAACTTCCCTATATATTTGCCTTGTATTGGTAAATCGCGTACTTTTGCACCCGCTTTCCAAGAGATGGAGAGCCGATTGAAATTGACATGTTGCAAGTGCGTATTGATTGCCTTAACGGATCACCAAAATAATCTCCTTTTTCTTTGGAGTTTAATATTAAAATTCGTTATCTTTGCAGTCCGATTCGCGATAAAAGGCGTTTATTCCGGTGCCTTTCCCTTTCGCTAAGAGAGCCAGAGAACAGACCGGGAAAACATTTTAAAAAAAAACTTCCAAAAACATTTGGTGTTTTAAAATAAACCTTTTACCTTTGCACCCGCTTTTGAAACGAAGCGCAATCGAAACGAAGCGTTCTTTGAAAAATTGATAAACAATACAAGTAGTACAAGTAAAATTTAGAACCGTCAATACTTATTATATAGGTATATGAAAAAATGACCGTCAATAAATTTTCGACATCCTGAACAGAGCTAATATTGTCCCTTACGGGATATATAACAATACTTTTACAATGAAGAGTTTGATCCTGGCTCAGGATGAACGCTAGCTACAGGCTTAACA
>ENA-OWPF01000085-OWPF01000085.1-human-gut-metagenome-genome-assembly--contig:-NODE-85-length-106758-cov-14.959120_pt1 | contig 106758 bp, 91 predicted proteins | sample MGYA00248261_ERZ651840 | MGnify/ENA primary metagenome ERZ651840 (study PRJEB26924, sample SAMEA4378268) | human gut metagenome | biome: human gut; feature: human-associated habitat; material: faeces... | reverse complement strand
CAGAACGTGGTATCACTGAACCGACTCCGACATTCTCTGCTTGCTTCGGTGCTGCTTTCTTGAGCTTGCATCCTACTAAATATGCAGAAGAATTGGTTAAGAAGATGAACAAGGTTGGTGCTAAGGCATACTTGGTTAACACTGGTTGGAACGGTAGCGGCAAACGTATCTCTATCAAAGATACTCGTGGTATCATCGACGCTATCCTCGACGGTTCTATCGACAAGGCTCCGACGAAGGTTATTCCTTTCTTCGACTTCGTGGTTCCTACTGAATTGCCTAATGTAGATCCGAAGATTCTTGATCCTCGCGATACTTACGAATGCGCTTGCCAATGGGAAGAAAAAGCAAAAGACCTGGCTGGTCGCTTCATCAAGAACTTCGCTAAGTTCACTGGCAACGAAGCTGGTAAGGCTTTGGTTGCTGCTGGTCCGAAGCTCTAATCTGACAATAAAGTTAGAAACATATGGAAAAGGTATCTCCTCCGGGAGATGCCTTTTTTCTTTTTTAATATCTCTATCTCATTGATAATCCGAAAGTTTTAGTAGTTTTGCAGAAACCATTATTCAAATAAAGCAATATGAAAAGTATCAGATTGATGTTGGCAGGCGCAAGTTTGTTACTGCTCTGCAGTTGCGGTGCCCAGGTCCAGAAAGAGACCCAAGTTGCCAATGCAAATGAAAGCAAAGAGAATGCGGTGATTGAAACCATCATGTCACGCCGCAGCATCCGCCAGTACAAACCGCAAGCCGTGAATCGCGACACCATGCAGATTATCCTGGATTGCGGTATCAATGCACCCAACGGACAGAACAAGCAATCGTGGGAAGTGCGTGTAGTGGATAACCCGGATTTCATCAACGGCATCACGGAAATCTACAAGAAGGAAAATCCCAAAGCCGCCGAAGACCCGAAATTCAAGAACATGTTTCGCAACGCTTCTACAGTAGTATTTATTGCCAATGACCCGTCTTATGACCTTTCGCAGATTGACTGCGGACTGCTGGGTGAGAATATGATTCTATCAGCCTGGTCCATGGGAATCGGTTCTTGCTGCTTGGGCGGTCCCACGCGCTTCATGACCTCTACTCCGGCTGCTGCCGAATACCTGAAGAAACTGGATATTCCGGAAGGCTATCAGCTACTTTACTGTATCGCTTTCGGCTATCCGGACGAAACGCCCGCTGCCAAACCCCGTAATGCGGCAAAGGTAAAATTCATCGATTGACTTTCGTTTGAATGACGACAATAAAAAGGAGTGCCTCACCTTTCGGCGGGGCACTCCTTTCATATATAACAACTAAAACTCTTCTGTTTATCAGTTCTTGTTTGCGCGTTTACGCTCAAGCTCATCGAGGATAACCTTACGCATACGCATTGATTTAGGAGTAACTTCCACATATTCATCCTCCTTGATGTACTCCAGTGCCTCCTCAAGAGAGAACTGTACGGGAGGAATCAGACGTGCCTTGTCATCCGAACCACTGGCACGCATATTGGTAAGCTTCTTGGACTTCGTTACATTAATCACCAAGTCGTTGTCATGGGAATGCTCGCCCACTACCTGGCCTGCATAAACCTCTTCCTGCGGGAAAATGAAGAATTTGCCGCGGTCCTGCAACTTGTCAATGGCATAGGCAAAAGCCGTACCGGACTCCATGGCAATCATAGAACCGTTGGTACGCCGTTCAATCTCACCCTTATACGGTTGATATTCCTTAAAACGGTGTGCCATGATAGCCTCGCCGGCAGAAGCGGTCAACACATTGGTACGCAGACCGATGATACCGCGCGACGGCATGTCGAACTCAAGATTTACACGTTCGCCGGCACTTTCCATCTTCACCATTTCACCTTTACGACGGGTCACCATATCAATCATCTTGCTGGCATATTCTTCGGGAACATTGATGGTAAGCTCTTCAATAGGTTCGCATTTCACGCCGTCAATCTCCTTGAAGATTACCTGCGGTTGCCCTACCTGCAACTCATACCCTTCACGACGCATGGTCTCAATCAGTACGGAAAGATGAAGCACGCCACGGCCGGAAACAATCCACTTGCCGTCTTCCTCGCTCTTGCGCACGCGAAGTGCAAGATTCTTATCCAACTCCTTCATCAAACGGTCGTGGATGTGGCGGGAAGTAACAAACTTACCTTCCTTACCGAAGAACGGAGAGTCATTAATGGTGAAGAGCATACTCATCGTAGGTTCATCAATGGCAATAGGCGGCAACGCTTCCGGATTTTCGTAATCGCAGACCGTATCTCCGATTTCGAATCCTTCGATACCTACCAACGCACAGATGTCACCGGAAGACACTTCCTGCACCTTTACACGGCCCATACCTTCGAATGTATGCAATTCCTTGATTTTTGATTTCACGATACTCCCGTCACGCTTTGCCAAAGACACATTCATGCCTTCTTTCAATATGCCACGGTGTACGCGGCCCACAGCAATACGCCCGGTATACGAAGAATAATCCAGCGAAGTAACCAGCATTTGCGGTGTACCCTCCAACTGTTCGGGGGCAGGAATATTCTCCAAGATACAGTCCAGAAGCGGATAAATGTTATCAGTCGGCTGCTGCCAGTCGGTACTCATCCAATTATTCTTGGCAGAACCGTAGATAACGGGGAAATCCAGCTGGTCCTCGGTTGCATTCAGGCTGAACATCAAGTCGAACACCATCTCGTACACTTCTTCGGGACGGCAATTTGGCTTATCCACCTTATTCACAACAACGATAGGTTTCAGACCAATCTGCAGAGCTTTCTGCAATACAAACCGTGTCTGCGGCATAGGACCTTCGAAAGCATCCACAAGCAGAATGCATCCATCCGCCATATTCAATACACGTTCCACTTCACCTCCGAAGTCACTGTGTCCCGGAGTATCAATAATGTTAATCTTGGTGTCTTTGTAGTTGATAGAAACGTTCTTTGAGAGAATCGTTATACCTCGTTCACGCTCCAGGTCATTGTTATCCAACATTAATTCACCTGTGCTCTGGTTGCTGCGGAAAAGGTTTCCGGCCAAAAGCATCTTGTCAACGAGCGTCGTTTTCCCATGGTCCACATGGGCAATAATTGCAATGTTTCTAATCTTTTGCATATAATACCTATTATTTTCAGGCGACAAAGTTAGTGATTTTGGATTAGATATGCAGTATAGATATGATTTTTTTGCTGAATATCATTGTGATATAAAAGTTTATCCCTATCTTTGCAGCCCCGAAAGGGAATATTTATAATAACTTTTAATTAAACATTATGTATTTAGACGCTGCTAAAAAGCAAGAAATCTTCGGCAAATACGGAAAGTCTAACACTGATACTGGCTCAGCTGAGGCTCAGATAGCTTTGTTTTCCTACCGTATTGCTCGTCTGACTGAGCACCTTAAGCTCAACAGAAAGGATTATAGTACAGAAAGAGCTTTGACTATGTTGGTAGGTAAACGCCGTGCGTTGCTGACTTATCTGAAGGACCGCGACATCACCAGATATCGTGCTATCGTCAAAGAACTCGGCTTGCGTAAGTAATCTACTTGCGGCAAAACCATTAAAAAAGGAAGTTTTCCAAAAGGAAACTTCCTTTTTTGTTCATAATCCGATTTATACCTAATTTTGTATCCATGAAAAGAAAAGTATCAGCAGCAAATCTTTCGATAGCAATCACTTTTCTATTGATACTGCTATCATTCGGCTTCGGTTATCGCAGCTATTCGCAGGCAGAACAACGTGTGGTCTCTGACCTGAACCAGGCACTGCAACGCACAGTATTGCAGAACAAGGGATTATGGTTGAATGCGGACACAATCCAGACTTATGCCAAACTACAAGAAGTGATAGGTGCCCCCGTTTCTGTAAACGGTTCCCACAGAGCCTTTACCGAAGCATTGTCCATCACCGGATTGAAAGATGTCTCTACCCTTTCGCTGCATATACTGAAAAAGAACTCTCCCGCCACCGTATTCAATGAGATTCCTGCCGGATGTCTTGCCAGCGACACATTGGTATGGCTCTCCACCACAGCCGATGCATCTGGACTGACACTTTCCTTCCGGGGATATGCCCGTTGCTCAGCTACCATGCTGTTCAGCTTATCCAAGCAGACAATTCCGGCAACATTGCTATTGGCCGCCCTGCTGTGGGGAGGATTCACCTTTTTCTATTTCCGTCGGCGCACAAAGACTAATGCCAGTAACGGGCAGCAACAAGAAAACTTCATTACCTTCGGCAACCTTTCGCTTTCCCTCCAGGAAGCCTGCTTCTATAACGAACAGCAGGAAAAGCTAAAACTCACCCCCATGCAGTACACACTGATGGAGATGTTCTACCTTTCTTCCTCACACCTACTTTTCAAATCCGACATCTGCCAATCGCTATGGCCGGGAAAAGACAATGCAGACGAAACGCTTTACACATTGATACGGCGTCTGAAGCCCATTGTCGAGGATAACAGCAACCTCAGAATAACAACAGATCGTGGCCGCGCCTACGGACTGGAAATAAAAACCTAAACATTATAGAATCATGAAGACTAACAAACTTATCCTATTAGGGCTAATCTGCCTGACTGTCGCAATGCCGACAACCGCCCAAAACCGTAACGAAAAGAAAGAGCGCACTGAACGTGCTGTAAAAGAAGCTATTGCTGCTAAACAATACAAAATCAACGTAGATCGGATGCAACCGATGAGAGGCGGTAGCCGTAACTTGACCACCAACTACACACTGGAAATCAGAAACGACTCCGTTTTCTCTTACCTGCCTTACTTTGGAGTGGCCTACAATGCTCCGTATGGAGGAGGCAAGAGCCTGAATTTCAATGCATCCATCACCGGATACACAACCAGAGCACTCAAAAAAGGCAAAATCCAAATAGACTTCAAGACCCGTAGTGATGAAGACAATTATGAGTACCGCCTCACCATCTTTCCCGATGGTTCTACCAGTATCCATGTGCAACCCATGAACAAACAGTCCATCTCGTTCACCGGAGAGATGGATACAGAAAAGTAATCATCTTCCCCCTTTAAAAGGACAAAAGAAAGTATTGTCAGTCTATTGTCAGGCAAATGTCAGACAACTATCCGCTTTTTGTTTCTTCCATCCCGGCAGAAAGCGGATACCTTCGTGTCCCGAAATCAAACAACAACCGGAACATGAAACAGATAATATGTATTCTTGCCCTGCTCCTAATGAGCGTCACGACAACAAAAGCACAAACCAGCCCGGCAACACCCTCCATCCGAGGTAAAATTCTCACAGAGGAAAAGCAACCGATAGAGTTTACCAACATCGCCCTCCTTTCCGAAGATTCCACCTTCATACAAGGAACGTGTAGCCGAAGCGACGGTAGTTTTGAACTTCTCCCTCCCGCTCCCGGAAACTATCTACTACAAGTTTCTTCCATCGGTTACAAACCCCTTTGCCAGCCTTGCCCCACCGGGAGTACCCACAACTGGATATTGCAAACCGATGCCGTGCTACTTGCGGAAACCGTCATCACCGCCGCCCGCCCCGTTTTCCGACTAAAGGGCGGAAAGTTGGAGACAAGCGTACGGCAAACCCTGCTCGCATCCTTGAATGATGCCAACGACGTATTGAAACATATCCCCGGACTGCGCTCCTCTGATGAGGGGTATACCGTTTTTGGCAAAGGGACACCGGTCATCTATATAGACAACCGCCTTCTGCAAGACAACTCCGAGCTGCAACGCCTCTCTGCCGCCGATATTGAAAAAGTGGAGCTCATCACCAACCCGGGTGCAGAGTACGATGCTACCGTTAAAGCCGTTGTACGCATACGCACCGTACGTAACAAAAGAGACAGTTTTGGCGGTAATTTCCGTGCAGGAATCACCCAACGGAGACGCAACAGCCATTACGGACAAGTCAATCTGAATTATCAGAAGAAAGGACTGTCCCTGCTGGGCATGCTGTACACCAATTATGAAAACAGAAAACGCCACCAGGAGGTTCGCTACCAGATACCGTCCGAAATACAATGGGATGTAAATAACCGGGTTCACTTATATAATAAGAGACTACTTGCCGGAGGAAAAGCAAGCGCCAGTTACGACTTCAACCCCCAACACAGCCTCGGTGCCTCCTATGAGTTTCATCGTACCCCCGATTATCACAGCAGTGACCATTCGGCATATACCGTCCGGGCAAATGAAGAATTGGCCGATCACACCATACATTCCTCCCAAAACTTGCAGCAAACCAACCGGCACCAGCTGAATGCCTACTATCAGGGCAGCATAAAGCAACTCCACATAAACTTCAACACCGACCTGGTATACGGAAAAAGTTATAATCACCAGGAGGCTAAAGAAGAAAGCCAGACCGAAGGCAATCGCGACATCAGCTCTTTCAACCACGCCGACAACCGCCTTTATGCCGCCAAGTTGATTCTGACCCATCCCCTTTGGAAAGGTGAACTGAAGACCGGTGCCGATTACACCTTCATCCGGCGAAATGACAATTTCCTGAACCGGCAGCACATACTTCCCGATACAGACAGTCGAATCGACGAAAGCAAGTCCGCCGTCTTTGCCGAATACTCACTGACATTAGGAAAAATCAGCCTTCTTGCAGGACTGCGCTTCGAGCATGCCGTCTCCGACTATTGGGAGCAGGAAAAGTACGTGTCCGGTCAAAGTCGTACTTACAATGACTGGTGCCCCAACCTATCGGTAGACTTTCCTCTCGGCAAAGCCCAAGCCAATCTCAGCTATACAGCCAAAAGCAACCGCCCCAGCTTCTTCCAGCTACGTAGCACACTGAGTTATAACAACCGTTTCATCTACGAAGGCGGAAACCCACTGCTCACCCCCGAAACCAACCACGACCTGCAGTTCACGGCCCTTTACAAGTGGGTACAATTCGGACTTAACTACCAATACCGCCGCAATGCCATTGCCTTCATGACCAAAGAATACGAGGACAATCCGGATGTTGTCATCTTCACTACCGGAAATTTCAAACGGATGCAGTATCTCACCGCCTCTGCCCATCTGTCACCCACCGTCGGCATCTGGAAACCGGAGCTCGGCATCTACTTCGCCCAACCGTTCTTCAAAGTCACCAATCAAGGCAGTAGCAAGAATATGAACCGCGGCAGCATTTACCTCTTTCTGCAAAACAGTCTCCAGCTTCCGGACGAGTGGATTCTCTCCCTTGATGCCGACTACCAGAGCGAAGGCAACTTCGGCGCCATGCTGCAACGTTCCTATTGGGGCATAGACGCTGGCATCCGCAAAACATTCTTCAACAAAAGGCTGACGCTCGGACTGCAAGCCAATGACCTGTGGAATTCCCGGTATGGCTCCTTCATGCTGTTCGGTCCCCGGCTGACCTATACGAAAAAGGCAAACCCGGACTCGCGCAGCTTCTCCCTGAACCTAAGCTATCGTTTCAATGCAGCAGGCAAAGCGTACAAAGGAAAGCACGTATCGGAACAAGACTTGAAGCGGCTATAAACAGAACTTTGGGGAAGAAAGAGAAACAGAACAGAAGAATATTATACAAATAAGCCGACCACCGGAGATATTTCAGCAATATTTTCCCTCAGAATGTTGCATCAAGTAAAAGTTTCTCTTATTTTTGCGGTTTAACAGCTATAAATTATAACCTTTAGACAGAAAATACTATCATTATGGATACCAGCAAAATCGTAGGAGAAAAAATAAAATCACTCCGTGAAAGCCAATCCATCAGTATGGAAGAACTGGCACAGCGTTCGGGACTTGCTATCGAACAGATTGAACGTATAGAAAACAACATCGACCTCCCGTCACTGGCTCCCCTCATCAAGATAGCGCGTGTGCTGGGTGTACGTTTGGGAACTTTTCTTGACGACCAGGATGAGAACGGTCCCGTGGTCTGCCGTAAGGACGAGTCGCAGAACAGCATCAGTTTCTCCAACAATGCCATCCACAGCCGCAAGCATATGGAGTATCATTCACTCTCCAAATCCAAAGCCGACCGCCACATGGAGCCGTTTATCATTGATGTGGCCGCTACGGACGACAGTGACTTTGTACTCTCCTCACACGAAGGCGAAGAATTCATCATGGTGATGGAAGGAACCATGGAAATCAGTTACGGCAAAAACACCTACCTGCTCGAAGAAGGTGACAGCATCTATTACGATTCCATCGTTCCGCACCACGTACACGCCTATGAAGGGCAGGCAGCCAAGATACTTGCAGTAGTTTATACACCAATTTAAATTAATGGAAAATTGAAAGGTGAAAATGGAAAATGATAAATACTTTCTATTTTCACCTTTCAACTTTCCACTTTCAACTTCCACATCATGTTATACGAACGTACCCTCGGCCAATGGTTGGAACATTGGGCCGAAACAACACCAGACAAAGAATATATCGTTTACTCTGACCGCAACCTGCGTTTCACCTGGAGCCAGTTCAACCGCCGGGTGGACGACATGGCCAAAGGGCTTATCGCCATCGGCGTGGAACGAGGAACACACGTAGGTATCTGGGCAGCTAACGTACCCGACTGGCTGACTCTATTATACGCTTGCGCCAAGATAGGTGCCGTCTACGTAACGGTAAACACCAACTACAAACAGTCCGAGCTGGAATATCTCTGCCAGAACTCCGACATGCATACCCTCTGCATCGTCAATGGCGAAAAGGACAGTGACTTTGTGCAGATGACCTATACCATGCTTCCGGAACTGAAGACCTGCCAACGCGGACACTTGAAAAGCGAACGTTTCCCTTATATGAAAAACGTCATCTACGTGGGGCAGGAGAAGCACCGGGGCATGTACAACACGGCCGAAATACTTCTCTTGGGCAACAATATAGAAGACAGCCGCCTGAATGAACTCAAAAGTCAGGTCACTTGCCACGATGTAGTGAACATGCAATACACCTCCGGCACTACGGGATTCCCGAAAGGCGTCATGCTGACCCACTACAACATTGCCAACAACGGTTTCCTTACCGGTGAGCACATGAAGTTTACCGCCGATGACAAGCTCTGCGTCTGCGTACCATTGTTCCACTGCTTTGGCGTGGTACTTGCCACCATGAACTGCCTGACACACGGCTGTACAGAAGTAATGGTGGAACGCTTCAACCCGCTGGTAGTGCTCGCCTCTATCCACAAGGAGCGCTGCACGGCACTTTACGGCGTACCCACCATGTTCATTGCCGAACTGAACCATCCGATGTTCGACATGTTCGACATGTCCAGCCTCCGTACGGGTATCATGGCAGGTTCCCTCTGCCCGGTAGAGCTGATGAAGCAGGTGGAAGAGAAAATGTACATGAAGGTAACCAGCGTTTACGGGCTGACCGAAGCTGCTCCCGGAATGACCGCCACCCGGATAGACGACCCGTTCGATGTACGTTGCAATACCGTAGGACACGACTTTGAACATACGGAAGTAAAGGTTATCGACCCCGAAACCGGAGAAGAGTGTCCCGTAGGCGTACAAGGTGAAATGTGCAACCGCGGATACAACACCATGAAGGGTTACTACAAAAACCCGGAAGCCACAGCCGAAGTCATTGATGAGAACGGCTTTCTGCACTCGGGAGACCTTGGAATAAAGGACGAGGACGGCAATTACCGCATCACAGGACGCATCAAGGACATGATTATCCGCGGTGGTGAAAATATCTATCCCCGCGAGATAGAAGAGTTCCTCTATCAACTGGAAGGCGTAAAAGACGTGCAGGTAGCCGGCATTCCCTCTAAGAAGTACGGTGAAGCCGTAGGCGCTTTCATCATCCTGCACGAAGGAGTGGATATGCACGAATCGGATGTACGAGACTTCTGCATCGGCAAAATATCACGCTACAAGATACCCAAGTATATCTTCTTCATCAAAGAATTCCCCATGACGGGAAGTGGCAAGATACAGAAATTCAAGCTGAAAGACCTGGGATTACAGCTTTGCAAGGAGCAGGGGATTGAGATTGTGTGATAATAAAGGATAAGAGATAAGGGGTTAGCGATTAGGGATTATTTGGGGCCGCATAGACTTTAATATAGGCATAAACCCATCCCTAATCCTTAATCCCTAACCCCTTATTTTTCTTCTTTTTCCGGATATTTCATATTCTCCTCTTTCATCTGTTCCAATACCTCATGCAGGTATTTGGCAGACTCCCATTTAGCCATCGGAAGGTCGTGGAGCAGGTAGTTGCCGCAATCTTGCGGAGCGGCACCGGGGACTTCACCTTCATATTCGGCAACAAAGCGGAAGGTGTCCTGCATCAGTGCCAGTATGTCCTGCGGCTTCAAGTCACCTTTCATCAGCAGATAATTACCGGTGAGGCAGCCCATGGGACCCCAATAGATAATCTTGTCCTGCCACTGCGGGTCATTGCGCAGGTAGGTGGCGGCAAGATGTTCGATAGTATGCAGAGCACCTTGTCCCAAAGCAGGCTCGCGATTGGGCTCTTTCATACGGATGTCGAAAGTAGTGACTGTTTCTCCGTTCACTTCATCCTGGCGGGATACGTAAATGCCGCGCAACAAGCGGATGTGGTCGATTGTAAAACTGGGAATCTTCTTCATGAGTTATAAGTTATAAGTTATGAGTTATAAATTGCTGGGAAGGGTGGAGAGGAAGGTCCATATCGTGAGGAACGAACGCTCTGCCATGGTTCCCCAGAAATCGGCATACTGCGAAGCATGGTCCTCTACTCCGGGTGTGTCGCTGATGATGCGGAAGCTGAGAAAAGGAACATTGTACAGATAGCAAGTCTGCGCAATGGCGGCAGACTCCATATCAACGGCAAGACCGTCGGGGAAACGTTGCTTGATGGTATCCAGCTCCGTACGGTTGGTGATGAACTGGTCGCCGGTACAGACAAGTCCGCTGTGGATGCGGCTTTCCATTCCGGCTTCGTTCAGCGACAAGGCATGTTTCAACAGAGAGGGACACCCCTCGTAAGAGGCGGGGAAACCTTGCACTTGTCCGTACTCGTTACCGTCGCCGCACCAGACGTCGTGATACACCAGACGTTGGCTTGCCACTACATCCGTCACCTTCAGGCAAGCATCAATGCCGCCCGCCACACCGGTGCTGACGATGCAGTCCGGAGAAAAGCGCCGTATCAGTTCCGAAGCTCCTACCGCTGCACTCACCTTACCGATGCCACATTGCGTCAAGATTACATGGTTACCGCCCAATGTACCTTCCACATAGCGGAAACTACCATCGCCCGACGTATTCTTATCCTGCAAGCGCTCCACCAACCGGCGGTGTTCGCTGTCCATTGCACTGATTATCCCTATTGTCATATCTATAATAATTTAAGCTTGCATATTACCATTAAAGCACTTTAATCTTTTTTTGGAAAGGCAAAGGTACAACATTCTGCCGATAACGTGACAATAACAATCTGCATTTATGTATCTTTGCCACAAAAGCGAAGATAGGCTGCACCTCAACAAAACTTTTTCACGCAAGCATGAAAGTTCTGTATTCGGTTTGCACTATCTTTGCCCCACAATTGATTAATTGATAACTCATAACTTATAACTCATGAAGAAGCTTCTTCCCGACCTTATTGCCATCTTGGCATTCGTCCTCCTTTCCTTCGCCTACTTCTTCCCGGCGGATATAGAAAACCGTATTCTCTTTCAGCACGACACGGCTGCAGGAGCAGGGGCAGGACAAGAAGTCAAGGAGTATTACGAACAGACGGGCGAACGCAGCCGTTGGACAAACTCGCTGTTCGGCGGTATGCCCATGTATCAGATAGCCCCTTCGTATGACTCCACCAAGTCACTGCAGTGGGTACAGAAAGCCTACCAACTCTTCCTGCCCGACTATGTGTGCCTCACATTCATGCTGATGCTCGGCTTCTACATCCTGCTGCGCGTCTTCGGCATACCGGTCTGGCTGGCCGGACTGGGCGGTATCATGTGGGCATTCTCGTCCTATTTCTTCATCCTGATATCTGCCGGACACATCTGGAAGTTCATCACCCTTGCCTACGTGCCGCCCACCATAGCAGGCATTGTGCTCGCCTATCGTGGGAAACTGCTGTGGGGAGGCATCCTCACCGCCTTGTTCGTGGCCTTGCAAATCACCTCGAACCACGTGCAGATGTCCTATTACTTCTTCTTCGTCATCCTTTTCTTTGTGGGAGCCTACTTCGAGAAAGCATGGCGTACCAAGACATTGCCCCAGTTCTTCAAGGCAAGTGCCGTACTGATTGTGGCAGCCCTCGTCGGCATAGCCGCCAACGTATCCAACCTCTATCACACCTATGCCTACAGCAAAGAAACCATGCGCGGCAAAAGCGAACTGGTGCAGACCGGCGACGCTGCCAAGCAGACCAGTAGCGGGCTGGACCGCGACTACATCACCCAGTGGAGCTACGGCATCGACGAAACACTGACTCTGCTGGTGCCCAACTTCAAAGGCGGAGCATCTGCCGCCCTCAGCCAAAGTGAAACCGCCATGAGCAAGGCAAACCCAATGTACAGCAGTCTGTACGGCTCACTGACACAATATTTCGGTACCCAGCCCATGACGTCGGGTCCCGTCTACGTCGGAGCATTCGTCTTGTTTCTGTTCGTACTGGGATGCTTCATCGTGAAAGGACCGTTGAAGTGGGCATTGATAGGAGCCACCTTCTTCTCCATCGTCTTGTCCTGGGGCAAGAACTTCATGCCGCTGACGGATTTCTTCATCGATTACGTCCCGTTGTACAACAAGTTCCGCGCCGTGTCCTCCATCCTTGTCATAGCAGAGTTCACGATACCTTTGCTGGCTATCTTTGCCCTGAAACGCCTGCTCGAAGAGCCGGAAATCTTAAAACAAGAAAAGAAGCCCCTCGGCATCAGCCTGCTGCTCACTGCAGGCGTCGCCCTGCTGCTTGCCGTTGCCCCGGGCAGCATCGGCTCCGGCTACGTGCCCGCCCAAGAGGCACAGATGCTGCAGAATGCCGTCAACCAGCAGATGATACCCGCCAACGAGCTCTCCGGCATCCTTGCCAACTTGGGAGAGATGCGTGCCGAACTCGTCAGCAGCGACGCCCTGCGTAGCTTCATCATCATAGGCATCGGCTGCAGCTTGCTCTGGCTCTATGCAAGCGGCAAGCTGCGCAGCTCGCTGACCATTGCAGGTATCACCATACTCTGCCTGGCAGATATGTGGGGGGTCAACAAGCGCTATCTGAATGATGCCCAGTTCGTGCCCCACTCCATCCGTACGGAAACCTTCACCAAGACAAATACAGACGAGCTGATACTGCAAGATACCAGCTTGGACTATCGTGTATTGAACTTTGCCACCAGCACCTTCGATGACAACAACACCTCCTACTGGCACAAAAGCGTCGGCGGTTATCACCCGGCCAAGCTGCGTCGCTACCAGGAAATGATAGAGCATCACATCTCTCCCGAAATGCAGGCGGCCTACAAGGCCATTGCCACCGCCGGAGGTGAGATGGACAGCGTGGATGCCAATAAGTTCCGCATACTGAACATGCTGAACACCAAATACTTCATCTTCCCTGCAGGACAGCAAAGACAAACCGTTCCCATCCTCAACCCGCACGCCTACGGCAATGCATGGTTTGTAAACAAGGTGCAGTATGTGAACAACGCCAACGAAGAGATTGACGCCCTGGACAGCATCATACCCACAGAGACAGCCGTAGTGGATGCCCGCTTCAAGGATGTGCTGAAAGGTACCACGGAAAGTTATAAAGACAGCCTCTCCAGCATCCGCCTGACAAGTTACACACCTAACCGCCTGACGTACGAAACGAACAATGCCCAAGACGGTATTGCCGTATTCTCCGAAATCTATTATCCGGACGGCTGGCACGTAACCATCGACGGACAGCCTGCCGAACTGGCACGCGCCGACTATATCCTGCGCACAATGTATGTTCCTGCCGGACAGCACACCATCGAAATGCGCTTTGACCCCACCAGCCTGCACGTGACGGAAGGCATCGCCTACGGAGCACTGGCGCTGCTGGTGATAGGTATCATCGTGGCAGTGCTGATAGCCAAAAGGAAGTATGTAAAGGCATAAGAACAAATATCATATCATTCCCCCACAAGCACCCGACGCATTCCGCTATTCATACCCTGATACGGAATGCGTCGAGTGCTTATGTCCGTTCCGTTATCCCCTCATGTTTGTTCTGTCATTCCCTTATGTCTGTTCTGTCAACCCCTATATATTGATGAAAAACCACGGCTGTGAAGCATATTCTTCACAGCTGTGGCACGTCTTCTTCACCGCTGTGGGAAAGGCGTACCACAGCCGTGCGCACATGATAAACCCAAAGGCTTCTCAAGACAAACCACCGTGCAAAACACAACAGAAGCCTATGTAGCACACAACGGAAGCCTATGCAAGAGACAAGAAAGCCCGGTCAGATGCGCAAAAAACCGTTTCTACCCTCCCGGGTAAAAACGGTTCAAGTCAATAATACATGAAAAAACGCTATTTAGAGAGAGTCTCTTCTATAACGGAATGGTTCTCTTCCTTCTTCACTCATCATCAGCAGTTCTCCGAACTGACATCAAAGTTAGGGAAGCATAACAAGAACAACAAATAGAATCTACGAAAAGGCATATCTCATCGACAGAACGGAAAAGAATGAACCCTACAATAGGGAAAAGAATGAAAAAAAAGCTATAAACAGTCGGCAGAACGATATATTTCAGTAACTTTGCTAACGTGAAAACAGGCTGCACCCCAGCATAAAAAAATGAACAGTATGGAAACTACCAGACAAAATAAAATAGCCCGTCTCCTGCAGAAGGAACTGAGTGATATCTTCTTGTTGCAAACCAAGTCCATGCCCGGCATACTGATTTCCGTCAGTGCCGTACGCATCAGCCCCGACATGAGCGTGGCACGCGCTTATCTCAGTATATTCCCCTCGGAGAAAAGCGAAGAAATAGTCAAGAACATCAACGGAAACATGAAATCCATACGCTTTGAACTGGGTACCCGCGTACGCCACCAACTACGCATTATCCCCGAACTGAAGTTCTTCGTAGACGACTCACTGGACTATCTGGAACGAATTGATGAACTGCTGAAATAATGTCCCTTCCCTTCTTTATAGCCCGCCGCTACCTCTTCTCCAAGAAGAAACACAATGCCATTAATATCATCTCCGGCATTTCGGTGTGTGGGGTGGCATTGGCTACGTTGGCGTTGGTATGCACCTTGTCCGTGTTCAACGGTTTTCAGGACATGGTGGCAGGCTTTTTCACAGCTTTCGACCCGGAACTGAAAATCACCGTCCGCGAAGGTAAGGTTTTCGACCCGCACGAAGCGTGCATCCGGCAAGTACACGCCCTGTCCGAGATTGACGTGTGGACGGAAACACTGGAAGAGAATGCCATGGTGCAGTACAAAGACCGCCAGGCAATGGCCGTCATCAAGGGAGTGGAGGACAATTTCGAACAGCTTACCTCCATCGACAGCTTGCTCTATGGGACGGGAAAGTTCCTGCTGAGCGACTCGGTGGTGGACTATGGTTTTCTGGGTGTGGAACTTATATCCGAGTTGGGCACCGGCATTCAGTTCGTGGACCCGTTGCAGGTCTATGCCCCCAAACGGAACGTACGGGTAAACATAGCCAACCCCACTGCGGCTTTCAACCGGGAGTATCTCTTCTCGCCCGGCGCCATCTTTGCCGTCAACCAGCAAAAATACGATTCACGCTACATACTGACGTCACTCGACTTTGCCCGCCGTCTGTTCAATTATGACACGGAAGTCTCTGCCATCGAGATGAAACTGAAACCCGGTTCCAACATCGGCTCCGTACAAAAGAAAATAGCAGGCATTCTCGGCGACCGGTTCATTGTACAGAACCGCTACGAGCAGCAGGCCGATGTTTTCCGCATCATGGAAATAGAGAAACTCATCTCTTATCTCTTCCTCACCTTCATTCTGGGTATCGCATGCTTCAATGTCATCGGTTCGCTGTCCATGCTGATACTGGACAAACGGGAGGACGTGGAGACACTGCGCAATCTGGGTGCCGATGACCGGCTTATAGCGCGCATCTTCTTGTTCGAAGGCAGGATGATTTCTGTATTCGGCGCCCTCTCCGGCATCGTTTTAGGATTGTTGCTGTGCTTTCTGCAGCAACGTTTCGGGTTGATTTCATTGGGGGGAGGCAATGGAAGTTTTGTAGTGGACGCTTATCCGGTAAGTGTACATGCCACGGATATTATTCTGGTATTCTTAACGGTCATCACTGTAGGCTTCTTGTCCGTATGGTATCCGGTGAGATACCTCAGCAAGCGGCTGCTGAGAAAAAGATAAAAAAACAGTTACTTCTTACGGATAATCGTCAATCCGTCACGCAGGGGAAGAATGACTTTCTCCACACGCGCATCCCGCGCCACCAAATCATTGAAGGCTTTGATACTGATTGTTTGCAGGTCTGTGCGATGGGGTTGTTCTTCCAGCACATGGCCATCCCACAAGGTATTGTCGGCAATGATATATCCACCGCCGGAAAGGCGGGCGAGCACCATTTCATAATACTCTATGTATTTACGCTTATCTCCGTCAATAAAGGCAAGGTCGAAAGTGAGGTCCAGTTGCGGTACCCGCTCCAAGGCATCGCCAATGTAGAACCTGATTTTATCCGCGTAATCGGAATTCTCCAGCCACGGACGGGTGAAGTCCTCCTGCTCGTCGTTGATTTCAAACGTATGCAGCATCCCGCCCTCCGGCAGTCCTTCTGCTATGCAAAGTGCGGAATACCCGCTATAAGTCCCTATCTCCAGCACCTGCCGGGGACGAATCATCCGGACAAACATCTTGAGCATACGCCCCTGCAAATGTCCGGAAGCCATGCGGGGATATAGCAACTTGACATGCGTGTCGCGATAGAGCGCTTTCAGATAATCGCCCTCATCATCAATGTGCTGCAAAATGTATTCGTCAATCGTCACTTTGTTAATGGATTATAGGTTAGGGATAAGGGATTAGGGGTTAGGGGTTAGTTCTGCGCACAATTATTAATTAATCATTAACCGCTAATCCCTAACCCCTTATCCTTAATCCCTTATCCTACAAGTATCTGTTACTGTTAGGCAGCACACTATCTTCAGCATGCTTCAAGGCATCTTCTACGACATTGATTTCAAGGAAAGAGGTCTGTGTGCCTTCCTTACCGCTACTCAGGTAGCCCACCATGTCCGTAGGACATAAACGGCCTTCCTTCAACAAGCGACGCAAGGCTGCAAAGTAATATTCCTGCCCGTTGGCAAGTTCGGGCATATAGATAGCTTCCACACCGTAGGAAAGGGCAAGGTGCCGCATGGTCTTTTCCTTGTAGCAGATGGCCAACACCGGATATTTGCCACGGAAAGCGGCAAGGTTACGGGCAGTACGGCCGCTGTAACTGTCGGTGATGATTGCACGGATTTTCAGTTTGGTGGTAGCCTTTACCGCTTGTTTGGCCAGGAACGCAGTCACGTCGTTGCTGTTCTCGTCCAGCGGAATACGGATATCGTTGTCAGACAGCTTGTCTTTCTCCGCTTGGGCGGCAATCTTGGTCATCGTCTTCACCGCTTCTACCGGATACTTTCCATAGGCGGTTTCACCGCTCAACATCAAGGCATCCGTACGATAATAGATGGCATTGGCAATGTCCGTTACCTCCGCACGGGTGGGACGCGGATTGGAAATCATGGTATGAAGCATCTGTGTGGCAACAATCACCGGCTTCTTGGCAAGAATACACTTGCGGATGAGCACACGCTGGATGCCCGGAATACGTTCCTGCGGAACTTCAATACCGAGGTCACCGCGAGCTATCATCACACCGTCGGCTACTTCCAGGATTTCATCGATATTATCAACGCCTTCCTGGTTCTCAATCTTAGCAACAATACGGATATCGCTGTTATGAGCGTCAAGAATCGCCTTGATGTCGAGTATATCCTGCTTATTGCGCACAAAGGAGTGGGCAATGAAGTCTATGTTCTTCTCAATGGCATAAAGGATATTGGTGCGGTCCTTCTCCGTCAGAGAAGGCAGATTGATGCGGACGCCGGGAACGTTGACGCTCTTGCGGCTGCCCAGAGTAGCCTCATTCTGTACTTCGCAGAGCAGGTAGTCGGGGGTCTTCTCTACAACAACCAACTCCAAGTCACCGTCATCAATAAGGATATGGCCGTCCACATTCAAGTCTTTGACGAAATGGGGATAGGATACCGAGATACATTCACGGGTAGTCTCCTGCTCCGGGTTGCCTACCACCTTCACGCGGTCGCCCGCCTTGAAAGGAATGGGCTCAGCCAGAACCGTCGTGCGGACCTCCGGTCCTTTCGTATCCATCAGGATAGCGATGCGGTTGGAAACCGTACGCACATTGTTTATCAACTTCTCGGCACCTTCACGGCCAAGATGTGCAGTATTCATACGTACAACATTCATACCTGCATCGAACAACTGCTTTATAAAATCAACATCACAGCGCTGGTCAGAAATCGTTGCGACAATCTTCGTTTGCTTCAATAACATAATCTATATACCTATTTTATTTAATAATCTTTTAACGCCTCCATGGCCAGACGGTAGGAGTTCAGCCCGAAACCGAGAATGACACCTTTACAAGCGCAGGAAATCATGGACACATGACGAAAAGCCTCGCGGGCATGTACATTAGAGATATGCACCTCAACCACCGGAGAAGTGACCGAACGGATAGCATCCTGCAGAGCGATGGACGTATGGGTGTAAGCACCCGCATTCAAAATGATGCCGTCCACATCAAAACCTACCTGCTGAATCTTGTCTATCAGCTCTCCCTCAATGTTGGACTGGAAATAGTCAATCTGTACATCCGCATATTTCTTACGGAGTTCGGCAAGGTAGTCTTCAAAAGTAACGCTACCGTAAATGGAAGGTTCACGTTTGCCCAAGAGATTTATATTGGGGCCGTTAATAATCTGTATCCTCATAACACAATTTTTTATACCTTTGCGGTGCAAAGATAGTGCAAACCGAAAGCAGATGCAAATTTATTTGCAATTTGCTGAAATGCAGCCTATTTTCGCGAAGCAAAGGTAGAAAAAAGAAATGAAATCAGAAGAAAAATCCACGAATAAGGAGAAACAAACGCTGATAATCAGAAAGTACCACCAGTATCTGAAACTGGAAAAAGCACTCTCACCCAATACAGTGGATGCTTACCAAACAGACTTACAGAAGCTGCTGCACTTTCTGGAAGGAGAGGGTATCGCTATCCTTGACACTACCCTGGATGACTTGCAGCATTTTGCCTCCGGACTGCACGACATCGGCATCCATCCCCGCTCGCAGGCACGCATCTTGTCGGGCATCAAGTCATTCTTCCATTTCCTCGTCATGGCCGACTACCTGGAGGGAGACCCCAGCGAACTGTTGGAGGGACCCAAAATCGGATTCAAGCTTCCAGAAGTACTGACGGTGGAAGAGATAGACCGCATCATCTCCGCCATTGACCTAGGCACAAACGAGGGGCAACGCAACCGGGCCATCCTCGAGACTCTATACAGTTGCGGCCTACGGGTATCGGAACTGTGCAACCTGAAAATCTCCGACTTGTATTTCGACGAAGGCTTCATCAAGGTAGAAGGTAAGGGCAGCAAACAGCGCCTTGTACCCATATCGTCCCGTGCCATCAAGGAGATAAGGAACTGGTTCGTGGACCGCAATGGAGGCTGGAAAATCAAGAAGGACTTCGAGGACTATGTATTCCTGGCACGCTGGGGCAAAAATATCTCGCGCATCATGGTATTCCATCTCATCAAGGAACTGGCGAAGAAGGCCGGCATCACCAAAAACATCAGTCCGCACACCTTCCGCCATTCCTTTGCCACCCACCTGCTTGAAGGAGGAGCCAACCTGCGCGCCATACAAAGTATGCTGGGCCACGAATCTATCGCTACAACAGAAATTTACACACATATTGACCGGCACAGATTGCGCAGTGAAATCATAGAACATCATCCCCGCAATATAAAGTACCGCAAAGAGCGAGAAATTCATTAAATTATGATAAAATTGCTGCACGAGTTAACAAACTGTAATAGGATTTAATATCTTTGCGTTGTTATGTCCATGCCTAAACAGCACACTAACATGGAATAGACAAATTTCAATTACAAACAATTAATTTATACCTAAAATGACTAAGAAATTGTATCTGCCGTTTTTAATGGCAATGATTGTTGCATTAATGACATCGTGCAGCAAAAAGATGGGTGAATTGTCATCAGATTATTTCACCGTAACTCCTCAAGTTCTAGAGGCTGTAGGTGGTAAAGTTCCCGCTACAATCAACGGAAAATTCCCCGAAAAGTACTTCAACAAGAAGGCTGTGGTAGAAGTGACCCCTGTGCTGAAATGGAATGGCGGCGAAGCTAAAGGCCAATCGGCTGTGTTCCAGGGCGAAAAAGTAGAAGGTAACGACCAGACTATCTCTTACAAGATGGGCGGCAGCTACACTATGAAGACATCTTTCGACTATGTACCGGAAATGGCCAAATCCGAACTGTATCTGGAATTCAAGGCTACAGTAGGCAAAAAGACTGTCACTATCCCTGCTGTAAAAGTAGCTGATGGTGTAATCTCCACTTCTGAGATGCTGGAACAAACATTGGGCAGCGCTAACCCCGCCAATGGTGACGACGCTTTCCAACGTATCATCAAAGAAAAGCATGACGCCAACATCATGTTCTTGATTCAACAAGCCAACGTACGCGCCAGCGAATTGAAGACTGCCAAAGAATTCGGCAAAGAAGTGAAAAACATAGACGAAGCTGAAAACAAGAAAATCAGCAACATCGAAATCTCCGCATACGCTTCTCCCGATGGTGGTGTAGGCTTGAATACTACACTGGCTGAGAACCGCCAGGACAACACGGCTAAAATCATCAACAGAGATTTGAAGAAAGCAAAAATCAATGCAGCAGTAGACACCAAGTATACGGCTCAGGACTGGGAAGGCTTCCAGGAACTGGTATCCAAATCAAACATCCAAGATAAAGAATTGATTCTTCGCGTTCTTTCCATGTATCAGGATCCTGAACAAAGAGAACAAGAAATCAAGAACATCTCTTCTGTTTATAAGACTTTGGCTGACGAAATCCTGCCGCAACTGCGTCGTTCACGCCTGACTTTGAACTACGAAATCATCGGTAAGTCTGACGAAGAAATCGCAAACCTCGCCGACAGCGATGCCAAGCAGCTGAACATCGAAGAATTACTGTATGCCACCACCTTGACTAAAGATGCTGCCAAGCAAGAAGCCATCTTCACAAAAGCTACTCAAATCTACCCGAACGATTTCCGTGCTTACAACAACTTAGGTAAACTGGCTTATCAGGCTGGTGATCTTGACAAGGCTGAAAGCTACTTCAAGAAAGCTCTCTCCATCAAGGATGCTCCTGAAGCAAACATGAATCTCGGTCTGATTGCCTTGACCAAGGGCGACAGAACAGCAGCAGAAAGCTATCTGAGCAAGGCTTCCGGTTCTAAGGAACTGAACGAGGCATTGGGTAATCTGTATGTTGCTCAAGGACAGTACGACAAGGCTGTCAGCTCATTTGGCGACACTAAGACTAACAGCGCTGCTTTGGCACAAATCCTGGCTAAGGACTACAACAAGGCTAAGAACACACTGGCTGCTATCGAAAGACCAGACGCTTATACTGACTACCTGATGGCTGTACTTGGCGCAAGAACCAACAATACATCTATGGTAACCAGCAGTCTGAAGAATGCCATTGCAAAAGAACCGGCTTTGGCAAAGAAGGCTGCTTCTGACCTGGAATTCGCCAAATACTTCACTAACACTGACTTTATGAATATCATCAAATAATAAAGGTTAGATTGAAAAGAACGTGCCCGGCATAGAAATATGTCGGGCATTTCTTTTTATTCACACCAAAAAGAAGTATTTTCGCGACGAAGTATCAGAAAAAGAACCGGAATGAAGAAAATCTATCTTGCATACCTTCTGCTTATTATATTGTCTGCCTGCGGCAGCAAAAATACAAATTCAGTCTACCTAAATGGTGAAATCAAAGGGCTGGGGAATGATACCCTTTATATATATGGTACGGACAAGTTCTATAACCGTATGGACACTCTGCTTGTCAAGGATGACAAGTTCTCTGCAACCCTCACCACCGACACGCTTGTCTCTACATGGCTGCAATTCAGTGACGGCACAGAATATCCGCTTTACCTGAACAAAGGAGACAAAATAAAGATAAAAGGCTCCGCCGCCGAGCTTACTTCACTGGAAATCACGGGGAATGCCCCCAATGAAGAACTGACAGCTTTTCAGAAAGAGTTGAAAGGTTTGAGTACTCCCTCGGAGAAAGCATTGGAAGAAAAAGCAGAAGCCTTCATCAACAGCCATCCTTCTTCGCTGGTAAGTATCTATCTGCTGGAGAAATATTTCGTGCAAAAACCGCAACCGGACTTCTCCTTAATCAAAGAAATGACAGAACACATGACCGGAGGCTTGAAAGACCGTCCGTATGTGGACGAACTGCTTGACCTTATCCAAGAAGAAGAGAAGGTATCCGTTGGGAAAACCATCCCTTACGTCAACCTGCCCAATGCCAAAGGCACACAAATCAGCCGTACTAGCTTTAAGGACAAATATCTGTTGATACATTTTTGGGCATCTTGGGACCCGCAAAGCATGGAAGCCAACGCTGCCCTGCGCCGGATTTACAAGAAAGAAGAAAAGAACAAGCTATTCGCACTCTGGGGCATTTCCTTGGATATCGACAGAAAGGAATGGGAAGAAGCAATCAAAAGAGATACCCTGAAGTGGGAACAGAGTTGTGATTTCTCCGGATGGAACACAGCGCCCATCAAACAGCTCGCCATACAAGCATTGCCTGCCAATCTGTTCCTTAGCCCTTCCGGAAAAATTGAAGGGAAGAATATGAGTGAGGAAGACATCAAAAAGAAACTGGAGGAGATAGAGCAAAAGGAAAAAGAGAAGAAAGAGAGTGAAAAGAAACTCAAAAAACAAAACCGACGGTAGCCTATCCTGCCATCACTAACCCCTAATCACTAAAAACGTGCTCATAAAAGTTTTTGGAGCGGCTGTTCAAGGTATTGACGCAACCCTCATCACCATTGAAGTCAACAGTTCCAGAGGCTGTATGTTCTATTTAGTCGGTTTGCCGGACTCTGCGGTCAAAGAAAGCCATCAACGTATCATATCTGCTTTGCAGGTCAACGGCTACCGGATGCCGACCAGCAATATTGTCATCAACATGGCTCCGGCTGACATCCGCAAGGAAGGTGCAGCTTACGATTTACCTTTAGCCATCGGCATACTTGCCGCCAGCGAAGTTATCCAGTCCGATAAGCTGGAACGCTATCTGCTGATGGGTGAACTAAGCCTTGACGGCAGCCTGCAACCTATCAAAGGAGCACTCCCCATTGCCATCAAGGCCAGAGAACTGGGGTTTGAGGGTATGATTGTACCGCAACAGAATGCCCACGAAGCGGCAGTAGTAAACAATCTGAAAGTGTACGGAGCGGGAAACATCAAGGAAGTTATAGAATTCTTTAATGGCACGCAGGAATTAACCCCTACGTTAGTCAACACCCGCGAGGAATTCTATTCCCAGCAGAGCAACTTCGATTTCGACTTTGCAGAAGTAAAAGGACAGGAAAATGTGAAACGAGCCTTGGAGGTAGCTGCTTCGGGCAGCCACAATATACTTCTCATCGGTTCGCCGGGCAGCGGTAAGTCCATGCTTGCCAAGCGTCTGCCATCTATACTTCCTCCCCTCTCTTTGGGAGAGAGTCTGGAAACGACCAAGATTCATTCTGTTGCCGGAAAGTTGGGCAAAGACGGTGGACTCATCTCGAAACGCCCGTTCCGCGCCCCTCACCACACCATTTCTACGGTAGCGATGACCGGTGGAGGAAGTTTCCCCCAGCCCGGTGAAATCAGTCTGGCACATAACGGAATTTTATATCTTGATGAACTGCCAGAGTACAGCCGTAACGTATTGGAGGTTCTTCGCCAACCGCTGGAAGATAGGAAGATTACCGTGTCACGCATCCGATGCAATGTAGAGTACCCGGCAAGTTTTATGCTGGTAGCCTCTATGAATCCGTGTCCATGCGGGTATTACACGCATCCCACCAAGGCTTGTGTATGCAGTCCTGGACAAGTACAAAAGTACCTGAACCGCATATCCGGACCTTTGCTCGACCGTATCGACATACGACCCACGATTTTGTGGTTCCGATTTTATTTGATATATTTGCGGTCTCAAACTGGAAAATATGATCAAGGTAATACTATTCGTCAGAGTATCGACTATCTCGCAGCATCTTGATTCTCAGGAAGATGTTCTGAGGCGGCTTGCCCATAATGACGGATATAAAGATTCGGAGATACACGTTATCGGCAACAAAGAGAGTGCTCTAAAGATAAGCGAGGAACATAGAGAGGGACTTAATGAACTCCGGAAGTATATGGCTGCCGGAGGTATAGAATGTGTCTATATCTCGGAGCTATCACGTTTGGCACGTAATGACACGGAAGCATTAAAGATGCGCGATGAATTTGTTGCGTCTCATATACAGCTCAAATGCCAGAATCCTACATTCACACTTCTCACAAGCGACCTCTCACGCATTGAGCCATACGCCCGAACTATCTTTTCTCTGTATAGTTCGATGGCCGCTCAGGAAATGATTGAAAAGAAGGAGCGTTTTGCTCGTGGTAAGCGTCGCCTCGCGGAAGAAGGATGTTATAATGGCGGTCAAATACCTTACGGATATACCATCGACAAAGAGCACCGCAATAAGATTATCATATTCGAGGATGAAGCTGCCATTGTCCGTGAGATCTTTGATTTGTATGAGTCCGGAATCTCGCAGCCGAAGTTAGCGAAGGAATTCAAGCAACGAGGGAACAAGAAGTTTACGATAAACTTCATAAACAACATTCTGACCAACGAGAGATACACCGGGCGTAAGGCCGTATATACCGGATCATCATACGAGCGGTCATACCCTGTAATAATTTCTCCAGAGCAGTTCGACCGCTGTAGGAAAATAGCTAACAGCAATAGCACCACATTCGGCAAGCCTCGCCACATCTACTATGCGGAGAGACTTATAATATGTACTAATTGTGGTTGCAGATGGGCAGCGAACGGTTCTCAGTCTGAGTATCATTGCTATGATGCTTTCAGTAAGATGCGACCGTATCAAAATTACAACACCCCTCAATGCACCTTAAAGACTACCATATCAATCAACATCATGGATAGTCTCTTATGGCATTTGGCACAGGAGGCCGAGGTTAAGTATATCCTTCATAATGCAGCCGATGACAGGGAGAAGTACAGGAAGGAACTGGAAATCGTTGAACAGAAGATTGCAGCTATCCAACCTCGAATAAGCGAGTTAGAGAAGAAGAGAAGCAGGATTGTTGAAGCGTATCTTGATGGCGATATATCCAAGGAACGTGAAAGTGAGCGGCTCAAAGCTGTTGACCAAGAGAAAAGGGCAATTGTTCAAGAGAAGGAAGATCTCAATAAAGAGCGTAGTCATAGAATAAAGTTGATTCATGACTTAGAGGCACGTTTCGACCTTGAAAGTGTTCCGGGCGTAGAGAATGAATTTGACCGGAACGAAGCCGTTGCTAAAAATGTAGCGGCCATTGACGATGATCTAATGAGACAGGCTATCGTCAAACGGCACATAAAGAAAATTACGGTTAAGAATAGCGAGATTGTCTATACTTTTGGTATTGGTACGAAGACAACAAAAACCCGATTCATCACGATTGAGTACTATAATGGTGAAGTACAATACTTTCAATATCTGCCGTCAACAGGTAAAGGAAGTATTACCCTGCGGTCTAGAGCTGATGGGACACCCCTCGAAAAGATTACATTCGAATACCTTCCGCGTTTCTTCAATTCTGCCAAGCGTCGGAGAAACAAGGGGGCAAGGCAGCTTAAAAAGGAGCGAAGGGAAAGGATGTACCCACCTGAGAAGTATGTATATGCTTACTCCGGATTAGCCACATTCCTAAACATAAACATATCAACTGCTCATCGCTGGGTGGCAACACTCGGCATCCTAAGACCGGCGGTTGTAGCAAAAGAGAGAAAAGAAATTATCGTTGACAAGGAGAAGTGTTTAGCCATTCTCAGGGAAGAGGCTAAGACAAATTTCTGGGCAGCAAGAATCTTAAACGGAATGAATGATGGGACGCAATATAACTGAAAAGGACTGGAATGAGTTTGGTTCACAGGTGAATTATCTTTTCAAAGAGATAATAGAAAAAATGCCTGATGAAATCTTTGATAAATGCCGTCGTGAGCATCGCCATGAAATCAAGGCATATCAATCCATTATGGACACTTACGATGATGAGACTAACGCACTTTCGTTAGCTTCAACTGTTATGTTGTTCAGCCTTTTCTCTGAAGAATTTTTTAATAGGCTTTTCAAAGGTGGCAAAAAGACTCCCATAACTCCATGTGATATTTATGAGTTAGGCTATGGTGAGCTGATTGCACAGAATAAAGTCTTGACTATTGACCTCTTGCAGAAATTTTATCAATTTATTGCTGAGATACCGACAAAGACAATTATAAAGGATCTTGCCGGAGTGGAGAATGATGAGGTCGATCTGTCAGAGGAAGAAACTTTTAATATTCTTTCGGGACTATCGATTGCTGACGCGGCCGCTGTTTTAGACAATCTTAATACGACGGTTCAACTTAAGAGTGAACTAAAACGAATAGTCTGCTTTGACAAAGACGTGAATCTCTTCCTACAGACGGTAATATGTAATGGGATTGACCTTTCAAATATCAAACAGGTATGTTATATCATTAACATATACAGTAAGATATATCCATCTGTATTGGAACTCATCGAAAGATTAAAGAAAGTAGAAAACGAGGAAGATCGCCGGAAATTATTTCAAGAATACACCGAAGTTGTGTTTCCGACGGATGTATCGTATAGCACATATACCGATGAAGATTTAACATTTCTTCGAGATTTGGTTTTTAATAGAGAAGGTCTCAAAGAGAACTTTCCTAATTTTAATGCTTTTAATTACCGAATTCGAAATTTCAGAGAGAACGTAGTATTGTTTAAAAATCTGAGGCTTCTATCTACAAATTCTCATTTAGCGGCTCAGATTGATGCTGAAATAAAGAAGAATGCAATATTGCGGAATACCTATGAGGACATGGATATTAGCGACCTGCCCACCATCGCGTCAGAAAGATATTCAGTCAAATTTTTTCAAAAATTCAGATATAAATATATAGCAGACCTTATCATTCCAGAATCAGTAGAAAAGAACAAGGATAGCCACGAATACTTCAATGGGAATCGTTGGGATGTTCCCTTTATGGTCAAGGTGTATAAGCTACTTTCACGTCAATATAATCTATTAGATGATGACTCTCAGACTGCGATCTCATTCCTGTATCGAATGTGCGGCAAGTACTGTCCCGATTTTACACCAAGTAAAATAGTTTGGCATGGGAGGATGGGAAACCTTATGAATCTTGTTTATTTCCTATTCCTCGATTATGATTCAAGACGGAATAATAAGATTTCTGATTTCTTCATTCTGGAAAACGGAACACCTAAACCGTCCAAGAACTTCTTAAAGAAGCCTAGCAAGTTGATTGAAGAAATCTTTAGCAATGAAATATTTTCAGAGGCTGGTTGGAAACACCCTAAATAGCACCTACTCTATATAACACTTATTTTCAAGAGATTGGCATACCGCTGATCTCTTTTTTTATGCTTGAAGGTACAGCGTAAAAATTCATAGTATTCATAGTTTTAATGAAAAAAATCATACTTCCAATTAATCTTCTGGCACTGATTTACCTTTGCATCAGAATTAAAAATTAAAACAAAATGAATACAACAAACAAGGATATATTCACGATGAAAGAGAGACTTTTTGCTCTCGTGAAATCGGCCATAATTCACGAACCATCCATTTACCAAAGCCTCGAAGAGCATCTTGAGGTCGAAGCAAAAAGGATGGGGGCTTCAGAAACCAACGCTAAGATTGAGGTCAGGAGAGCTGTGAACATCCGCAAGGCGATTGACAACATACTCGACCGGTATGTTAATGAAAACGCCATAGCGGTACCGGAACCTCCACCAAAAGCATAAGTGACTATTCTCGCTCACAACAAATCCCTGATTCTGTAGGAGCAGCAGAAATCAGTAATCGACAAACAAAGCCCGAAGCTCCAAGGGTAAATGAAGAATAATGGAAATAGTAGAACTGAAAGAAACCGAAATGCTCGAAACCCGGCAAAAGGTTAAAGAGCTGAAAGCGGCAGATTTTATCCTGCTAATGCTTTTTGGCTACAACCGGTCCATCCGACGGTCCGGAGTCAAGAGGTTAATGCGAAGCGTGAAAGAGACAGGCTGCTTCTTGGAACCTATCAAGTACATCACAGCGGCAACGTATTTCGCATTCTACCCAGAGCGCGAGATACGACTGGAATCCGGCAGGGTCATCAATAAAGACAGCGAAGGTCTTGACAAGATCCTTTTCGTTCTTGATGGTCAGCACCGCATTGAGGCTGATAACGAGCTGGAGATTGAAGACAAGAACTATCAATCTACACTGGAGGCAGAGCAGGTGATACTGCCTGAAAACGTTACTCCCGATATGTGGATGACTACTGTCAATAACAACAAACTGAACTGGAACGAAAGAGATCGCGCCGGTTATATCATTTCTGTCAGGCCCAAGGAAGAAACCAACATATCTGTAGTTAATCAATTACGTAATGACTACGGGATAAGCGAGAGATATGGCTACTCATTACTAAACTTATATGACGGCTATAGGAAGAAACTTTACGAGGACTATATGCGGCACCCTGAAAAAGGACTGCACTCAGTCCTTAGAGGTACGCCGGAGAACCGCAAGCGCGGGTTGGAAATCCTTCATGCTCTCGAAGTGGGATTCCGCAACTATCCCAAGGTTATTCGAAACATGGCTGTCATCAATTTCGTAATCGAAATTTACAACGAAACTTCTGACAAGAACAAGGAGAAAATCGTCAAGGTCCTCCAGTCGTTCTTCATGGCACTCCCCGAGGCGACCGTTACTGAAATCAGCGATACGAATGACAAGTCACGTCGTATTGACATCCTCAGAGCCGCATGGAGAAAGTTTCTGAAGCGAGTTAAGCAAGCTGATGAAGCTGAACAGATTATGGATATTACAATCAACGCTGAACGTGAATGGGCGGCTTTAATGGAAACCTCAAAAAATAGAACAATTCATAAACTTATTCAATAACAATATGACAAACAACCAATCAAAACAGCGATGGTCTATCGGCACCATCGGGGCTTTAAGCCTCACTACGACAATTATTATCGTGATTAGCTTCTTGAAGCTCTACAAGCCAATTATTAACGCAAATAGTGGCAACGGCGCAGAATACAACACTCACAAGAATGCGTAATCTTAGTACTAACCAGGCACTCCAGCTAATCAAGGCTGGATGGGTGCTAACCACAAATCTTTAAAATGATGAAAAAAAAGCAACCGCCCGTCAATCTAAAAAAGATGGAGCATAAACCTGTAAAACTACCACCTGTCAAAGAGGTGGAGTCTCCTCCTTCCCAAAATGGATGGAGCCGAAAAGATTGGATAAAAATCCTATCATTTGCAATTCCTACCTTGGGATCTATAGGGATATGCATATATAAAGTCCGTCAAAGTGCCAAAAACAAGGAGAAGGAGCAAAATCAAGCGCATAAACACAACAAAGAGGAAATTGCCCAAACAGGTAAGCTCCGTATCGATGCAATCGATAGAACCCACGAACATCGAATGGTGGAAAAATCGAAAGATCTTGAAAACTCCTCCGAAAAGATGGAAAAGGAGTATGAAATATGGGAACGGAAAGAGCAGTTTCGTGAAAATCAAGCACAAAAGAAGCTGGACGAAATTGACTATGACCATCCTTGTGAAAATGTTAGCGATATAATCAATAAGCCAAACAGAATCACAAAGTTTAGCTATATTTCTGATACACCCATCACCAAGGGAGACTTTGTCTGCATTCATGCCATTCCTGGCATGGGTAAATCCATAGTTGTAAACCAAATTCTAGCTGGGGCAAGTTCAGGGACTCCCACCGGATTAGGGTGTTATCCAGTAGATAACGTAACTCCGATGTATGCTTTGCTTTACGACGCAGAACAGACAGATGAAGATATTCAGGTTCGTTATGGCGACGGCGATTCTGATGTGCTTAATATTGATCGCGTACAAGACTGTTTTTTTGATGATAACCCTATGCTTCTGGTGAAAGACATCGAGCGGAAGGTTTGGGCGAAGCAGACAGACTCTATTGTATGTATCGACAATACGACTAAGATATTCCCAACTCTAAAAGCAAAGATGGTTACGAAAACTGTTAGGGCTTTGGAAGATCTTCAGGCAAGAGCAAAAAAAGATGGATTCAGCCTGACAATCATCTTGGTTACGCACTCAGTCAAAGACCCCAAGAAGAGTAAGGATGTTGCCAATATGAGCGGGTCGGCGAACTGGAGCAGATTCGCTAAAACGGTGATTTCACTATCTCCAACCGAGAGTGATAGTCTCAAAGTGATGAAGATTGAGAAAAATCGACGTGGCAAAAAACAAGGCGAAGAGTTTATTCTTCGATTGGTACAGGAGCCGTACCTTCACTTTGTTAACGATGACGCTGCAACAGAGGCCCATCTTCAGCAGAAACCCTCTAAAGAAGAGCTAAGAAAATGGCCTTCAAAAATACGAGGAGTCTCCCGTCTGTTGGCTATTGAAATAGAATCGGCGTATGTTCCTCGAAAATATGGAGCAGGAAAGCTGTACCAACAATTTCAGGGACGCCCGGGGGTTGTTAACGAAAAGCAAATCCAGAGAATAATCAAAGATGTTCAAGTCTTACGTAATAAGCTTGATGCGTAATGATAATCGAGTAGGGAGTATTATTATTCCCTACTTTTTTTGATATTTTTAAATTTCCAAAAGTTGTCTGTCTTGTTGCAACTCGTTTATAATCAGCAAAATTGGGCTGTAAAACCAGGACACTGCTGTCCGGACACTCGCTAGACAAAATCTTTCGTACAATAATGCCTCTCAGTAAAGCGATTATAATACTTCTTTTGCATAAAGGGACGCAATGAATGCCCTCAAAATCTTATGTGTGTATGAAGATAGAAAATTGTAATCTTGTTAATGCAAAAAATGACATGGCAAAAGACCTACGCACAAGTTTATGGGTGAGCGGTGATGCTAAGACTGTTTCAGATTCGTAGAATATCGAGGTGAAGCTCATCCTGTAAGAGAGTTTGTTGTTATGGCGCATCTTTAACCGGGTGCGTCCTTTGTTTTTCGCCTCAAACCATTCCTCTCGAAATGATTTATATCAAGAAATCACCCGAAATCCTTATTCGTGAGAGAAAATACAACCGACAAGGGGCTGATAATTGCAAAATATTTTGTAGTTTTGCAACGGCTTACTGTATTCTCAAAAATGCAGTGGTCACAAGATAGGCAAATTGCTGACATCCGACTGAAAAAACGCCAAAAATTCGAAGAGGATGAATGCAATCTAAAGCTCCTTGTCTTTTCTCGGAAAGATAGGGGCAAGTGCTGTGCTTAATAGTATGGCACTTTGTCCAATTATTTTTTCGACGAGAGATGGGAGTGTCGTTCCGACATCTGAGTAACACCAGATACGAGACGGCGCAGGTTGTATTTTCTCTCGCTTTCACCTTCTTCTAGGTGATTGGCGTTACCTTCAGTCAGGTGTGAGTGGTGAAGCTGCTTGCGCCTTTCTTGTTTAATAAAGGTAAACCAATTAACAAATGCTGAGTTGGGCGGCTTGTAGGCGAAGGAGAATTTTATGAAGGTAAAACTACTTCTACTTATTTCGATCCTGCTCATGTTGCCTGTTATAAGTAGTGCTCAGATTGTAGGCAGCGATGCAACCGAAATCACCGTTGAAAAGAGTGGACAGCTGGAGAAAGCAATCAAAAAAGCAAATGCTCAGAACGCAAAAAAAATTAGGATCAGCAGTTCTGAAAAGAACCGCTATCTTGAGCTGAACGAAAAGGATCTGAAGGTTCTTTTAGGACTAAGCCAATTGGAAGAGCTATACCTTAATGTTAGGATTGACTTGATCGCAGGATACCATTATAATGCATGGACTGGGAAGAGTAGTCAGGATGATTTACAGATTACGAATGAAAAGTTCCCCAACATCAAGATTCTGGGTATAGGAAAGAACGCCGTCAGTCTATCTCCTAATCAGTTTAACTTAAAGGTCCAAGGGTTATTGTTGGAAGCTGATGTGAACACATTTCCAGATGGCGTAACTTTTGACGAATTGTATCTTGTGTCCGAACCTTATGTTCCTGAACATAAAGTTTACTCAGAGGATGAGAGAATAACGCGTATTATCCCGGCAACCAATACTGGGAAACTTGAAAATTTCCTAAAATACCGACTCCGTTTTGCAGGATTGGAGGCTGATGAACCTGCTCTTATTGATGAGTTCCGCAAATGTCATAGCGTTCATGTAAATTCTCTTGACAATCTTGATACAGATCTTTGGGATAAACTAATGTTCGGTATAGTTTATGTTCATAATGGGTCTGATGTAAAGAAATATCTAGTCGATTATAACAGACTTACCTCTGAAGATGACAAAGACTTGACTAAATATTACGGTATTCTACCCTTGGCGTTAAGCAATTGTTCTCTCGACACAATTAAGCTTCCAGACACACAAGAGGCATTAGGCGAATATTTCTTTTATAATGTGACGGCTAATGTTTTGGATCTTAACAAAGTAAAGGCTATAGGTCAGAAGGCGTTTTATAAATCCCATATAAAGGAATTGTATATTCCGGCAACAGTTCAGGATATTAACCAATATGCCTTTAAAGGCTTTGGTAATGACTCTGAGATATCGACTGTATTCATGGAGGGTGAATATGCTCCTTCCATCGGATCTGCTTATAACTACCGAGACATTCAGTTCATTATTCCAAAAGGGACAAGGAGCAACTATGACCTTGGAGAATGGAAAAAGCTTAAAGTTCTTGAAGATGGAGCGACGACTAATTACACGTTTGATGTAAAAGAGCCGGGAACATTGGTTTCTTTGTTGACTGATGAAATCATACAGAATGTTACTTCGTTAAAGCTACGCGGCATTCTTTATTCCGATGATATTAAGCTATTGGAAAAGTGTCTTAATCTCAAATATTTGGACATAAGCGAAACATTTATAGCTCAGTCACCCAAAGAGTTGAAAGAAAAGCAAGAAGAGTCCGAGTACTTGGCTCAGATGTTCGTGAATATGGGTGTAATCGCTCAGTCTGAATATGAACACTATAGAATGTCCACAACGGATAATCTACAAGTACAGCTACTCGCTAAGTTAGGCGAAATGGCAAAGAATCAGAAAATCACGTCAGATCCAAACTGCCAGCTTCCACGATTGGGTGATACTCATGTGGAAGAATTAATACTACCCCTGCAATTACAGAGGGTTGTTGCCGGGCATAAGATGATTCCGAAAACTTTGAAGAAAATGACATTACCGCCTGACTTAAAAGAGTTTTCTATATATCCTCACATAGATTTAACAGAAATAGTTTTACCATCGTCTGTTAAGTCAATAAAACTTTTGGGCAGCAATATAGACTATGATAATTTGCAACTGATTGATATGTCAGCTTGTGAGAATCCAAGTATCGAGATAGAAGGAGACTATAATAAACCTCTAACTATAAAATTCCCTGAAACATATACAACTTTGAAAGTAACCATCGGAGGTTATAATCCAGTAAACGCATATTTCAAGGGAAGAGAATTATCTGGGTATTTCTATTGTACCAAGTCGCAGGAATCAACAATATACATCCCCAGAGGATCCAGAGCAGGATATTCAAAACCGATTCAAGATGGATGTAAAGTAGTTGAACAGTAAAAGCATTTCTAACATATCATATGCAGCTCACCCTAATACGGTGGGCTCTTTTTTTGTACAAAACGCTATTCTCCGCCCTTCTTCGTCCTTATATGAGATATGAATATATATTCTATCATCTTCGGAGAGAACGATGCTTTTCTCCGGGGACGGGAGGCGACAGTGGAAGGAAAGCCTCTCGATACGCAAAAAACAACCACTCACATTGTTCCAGAGAAATATAGGGAAGATGTTGCGGCTTTAACCAAGTATATAGGTGAAGAGCGATTCCAGAAGGGACTGAGTATCGAAGTCTCACTTGCTGAAATACTTAACATCGCTCCAAGAACAAGAAGAAGAACCGATGCCTATGACTCGCTTGCTAAATACCTGAAGAGCGAGCTGGACATTACACTAACCATTAAATCACAGAAATCATGAAAAAGAAGATTTTTATGACTGGAGTTGTACGAGATTATGACAGTGCAACTCGACAGACTATGGCTAATGAAATGAAAGACTATATCTGTCAAAATATAGTTGGTCCTGACTGCGCCGACTATGTTAAAGTGATTATTGATGAGCCTGATGATAAGACCGTTAGAATACGTTTCCCTTTCTCGCCGGGCTGGACGCCAAACCCAGGATGGATGTCGAGGGAAATGTATCGCTGCTTTACAGGCGAATATAGCGGATTTACAGCAGAAAACACTGTATGGTGGACAATGGGCTTTGGACCCGATTACCCTATGGAGGTTAGTTTCTCAATTGATGATGTGATCGAGTGCCATAAGAAGAACACTCGATTCTATAAGGCAAACAGCTACAAGAACATTACTATTGAAGAAACCAGTGCGGGGCTTGAAGTAAATATAACATTCTGAGCGACTATGAACTACAGCAGAGCATTTATGAGAAAACATTATGCGTCCGGTTATCTTATCAGCAACGACGGGCTTCATGGTGAAAGAGACTATTATGACCAATATTCACAAGAGTTCAAGACACAAATCCTTTACCAATATCTTGATCCGGCAGAAGACAGATATTTCATGTTGAGTGGAAAGGATAAGTACTATATCGATGAAATGGTACTCTCTTGCTATCGAGGTACAATAAAGGATGGTAAGCAATATCTCGTGCATCATAAGGACGGTGATATGAGAAACTCCAGAATCAGTAATCTGGAATGGCGAGAGGCAACACCGGAGTATCTTCAGGAAAGACAGAAAATAATAGCGGATTCCATCGCTGCGTCCGCTATAAAAGACGCGGCAGCGAAGAAAAAAGCACTGATGGATAGATATAAGCGAAACAAGATTGAAGTCAACAAGAATGGCCAAATCACGCAATATGGTAAGGCCGTTTTTCTGGAGGACTCTTTTTATGACTCGGACTTGGATTGGACATACCATACTGACAATACTCGTGTCAGGTTGAGTATATACATTCCAAGGTGGCGAAAAACTGATTATGAGAGATTTGATGTAGTTGATATTATGGAGGACTTCGGCATGATCGAAGGCAACAAGGCAGATTTTGCTAACCCGAAGGTACTCTATAAAAACCATAACTATCTCGACACTACGCCCGGCAATATGGCTTGGTGTGATGCTTCTGACCAACGATATATCGATTTTAAGACGGCTGCACATGAGGTAGTAATGGAGAAAGACCATCATAGCAATTATTATCTGTCAGAACAAAGTTGGAAAACAATATATGGACCAGACGAGCCATATAGGGACTGGAGCGACAGACCACCTGTACGTCATCTTTGCTTTGGTTAAGACTCAAAATCAAAAAGTTGAAAGGCATTCCTGATGGGTTTGCCTTTCACTTTCTTTGGGAAACGTCACCCTTTATAACCTTAGAATTGATTATGAATGAAATAACTTATTTTGACAGAATTGATTGGTGTCATTTCGGATACCATAATATCTCGTTGGAAGAGATTTTTCAGATTATTAGAACCGGCGAACTTGTGCTGACGGACATGGCCGATACATTCACGTTGCGTCAAATAACTGAAGCTATAAGACAGCAGCCGGATTACAACTTAAAGAATGCGATGAAGTCAGCCTATTGCCCGGCGATAACTGTCAACGGGACATGGGATGGACTGCGGATTAACAACTATTCTCAGTACACAGCTCTCGATTTTGACAATATAAAGTCGGCGCAGGATATGGACTTCAAGATGGCGACGCTGAGATTCAAACCTTATGTCGTGGCTCTGTTCAGGACGTTCAAGCCTCATAGATTCAAGGCGATAGTCAAGCACAACAACAATGACCCTGCACAGCATAAAGATATGTATGAGCAGATTATGATGGATTGTGGTGCTGATGACCTTGATGCGAGCTGTAAAGACCTGAGCAGAAGGACATATCTGGTATGGGACAAGGATATATGGGTTAATCCGGATCCGTTGCCGTATGATTATGTTCCGTCGCCGCAGATTCCAGTGATGCCGGTAGTTGTAAGACCGGTGTCATCAGGGAAACAGAAATCACCTAAAAGTATAATCTGCATCCTTAATAGCTCGTGGCATAAGAACCATCCTGAATATTGGAAGGTTGGTAATCGTGCTATTTCGATATTTCAATGCGCTTGTTGTTTATGTGAGTATGGGGTACCGGGAGATATGATGCTTGATTACTTCCTGAATGGTGGATGGGTTGCTGATGACTTCTCTGAGAACGAAGTCATCAAGCAAGTTAAAGGAGCGTATGAATATAAACTAAAGAGAAAGGAATATGACATCAAGGAGTTTATATGAAATGAGTTCAGGGTACCGCAACTATAGGGAAGATATGACAATCCCCTCACGCGGCGGGGGCCTAAAGCCATGCAAAGAAATATCCCTAAAACACCCTATATATAAGGAGAAATGCGAAATAATCAAAAAATTTTACCACCTCTCTACCGTTAAACCATGATACAACATACGATACAGATGCCTGCTGGTATTAGATATATGTCTGATGCCAAAGATGTGATTTTTAGCCAGCTTCCCCCGTCAGGAAAGTATATTCTTGATAAAGCCCTAACCGGGTGTGGAGGGACGGAGCTGTTCATAGGCTCCGGACTCCCACTCGTATTGATCTCCCCTCGAACCGGTGTGTTGATCAATAAGAAGGGACAACATCCGGAGTGTCATTTATTCAGAAGCTCAAAAGACGAAAAACTTGATGATCTGAAGAATAACCTGCGAACATATCTTGACGCGAGTCCTATTCTGACAAATCGCCCGGAAGTTATTCTCACAACGCTCGATTCCGCCAAATATGTTCTCGATGAGCTTAACTTTAGGGGCACTCTCGGCAAGTACCTGTTTCTTGTCGATGAGTTCCAGTGCCTGATTGGTGATGCGGCATTTAAAGGACAGACGGAAATGGAGTTCTTGACGCTGCTGGATTCCTGTGCTCCGAATATATGTTATATGTCGGCCACTCCCATTAACAGCTTATATCTTGAATACATGCCGGAGTTTCAAAAATGCACTTATTATAGGATAGATTGGGATAAGAATGTTGTAGTGGAGCCGACAGTTAAGGATATTCTCATGAAGAAGGGCGAGTCTCCGCTATCAATCTTCGGCAATATTATAAGTGGCTTCAAGAGAAATGGATATTTTGCGAAGAAGCTTGTCGGTGGAGTTGAATATGAGTCCAAAGAGGTTGTCGTGTTTGTCAACGAGGTAAAGACTATTGTCAGCATCATTGAGAAATACAACATTCAGCCAGACGAAACCACGATACTTATTTCTGAGAGCAACAAGTACGTCAAGCAGTTGCAGAGCCAAGGATTTTATGTTGGGGAGCGGGAGGTGGATAAGGATAATCCTGTCAATCCACCATACACATTTTGTAGCAAAGCGTCATTCGAAGGGCGAGACTTCTACAGCCATAGTGCTTTTACATACATATTTCTTGACGGCACTAAGGATTGGGAAGTTCAGGATATTTCCATTGAGATTCCGCAGATATTGGGCAGACAGCGAAAAGATGAAAATCGGTTCAAGTACAATGCGACAATCTACTACAGGACAAAGCCTAACGTGGAGACCAAAGAGGAATTTTTTGCGAAGATGAACGAAAAGTTAGCTGATTCTGAAAATTTTCTCAATCTCTACAACAGCAGCGATGACAAGCAAAAGAAAATGTTGGCTAATCTCGTAAAAGGCAGAGACCCGAACAATCCATATAGCTCGAATTATCTCGATGTAGTGGACAATTCTCAGGGTGGATATGACATAGGAATAAACTATCTTGTGGCAGCCGCTGACCATAATCTCTGGCTCAACAAGACCTTTTTCTACAATAACCCCCTGCATCTGACAACTGCAATCCAATCACAGATGGCACTCGTCGGAACAAAACCGGATGATTTGAGGAGATTTGAGGATTATTTCAATAAAGAGAGCAATCCAGACAACCGAATGAGGTGTTATGCAACATTTCGAGATTCTCATCCTCAGCCTCAATACATCGAAGCTTTGTACCAGAATCCGTTTATCGACTTTGACTATCACAAAGCTTATGAAAGACTTGGCTCTGAAGAACTGGCTAAAATGAGCTATGACATGACAGCAATCAAAAACCGGTTGCTGCATGATGATATTGTTTCCCGGTGTCTGGCTTCATTCGTAAAAGGAAGATCTTACCGGGCTGATGAAGTCAAAACGATATTGCAAGGGATATATGCTCAGGTGGGGTATGCAAAAAAAGCTACCGCAAGCCAACTACAGAATTATATTCTGGTCAATACTCCCAATCAACGTATGAGCGATGGCAGCCGTCAGGTCGTATATAAACTCGCGTAAGTGAAAGGAATCTCCCTAACCGGCGATTCCCTTTATTTTTCACCCCTAAATTTTTCTGACCTCCCTTGCGCACCGATATTCACCCCTGAAAATGCGCTATAACAGTAATTATTACAGCTATTTACGTCAATCTTATTCACCCCTGTTGGAAATATCCGTTTCTGCACTATAAGCCATATATTCATAGCCCTGAAAAAAAGATATACCACCGCTTGCGCAGTGGCACATCTAAATCAAGGATAATTACTCTACGACCTTGAACTCTTCCAAGGTGTAGCAGCAATCGTGATGCCTACGGGAGTATGTTTCCATCGCTTTCTTACAGGAGTCGAATGTCCGCAAGTGTTTGGAGCCGGTGATTTGCTCCACGGCTTTAGTCAGGTCTTCAAGCGTTTCGTAGTATTCCGTATCCTCGTCCTCGACCCAAAAGCAGAATCTTTCAGGGAAATAGTCGCCGGTAGCATCGTTTGTAGTATAGATGCAGTTCCCACTCTCTTCGCATTGGAAGTAGAGCTTGATGTCGGGGAACTTCTCTTCGATGAATGCTCTAACCTCATTCAACTCGTCCCATGCAGATTCCACATCGAAAGTGAGATAGCAATCGTTAAAGCTCAGGTTGTCCCAGCTACCACGGCAGTAAATCTTTTCATAATTACCGCCGAGTTTAACGACTAAATTACCGAGCCATGAACTGCTGAAGCCGTTATCACATAGCCCCGGATCTTTCATGCTCTCCAACTCGTGCATAGTGTCGTAGAGTTGTTTAAGTTGCTCTTTATCACCTATAGCATGATATTGTGAAAACGCCCAATTCGGCATACGCTAGACCACCTCCTTTCCGTCTTCATAGCGACATATCTTCAGAGTTTCAGTTGTCATCCACTGGCAATCTTTGAGTCTGAAGCCGTATTTGTCTTCAAGGGTTGATAGAAATTCTTCGAAGTCATCGTATTTCTCGGATGCTTCGACCTCTTCTTTGGTCAGGTGTATGATGTTAAGCCACCCACCGCAGAAGTCAAGGATAATTACATAGTTCGATTCCATGTCATATCTGTTCTTATAAGATGAATACTTGTCGCCATAGGGTAAAGCCGTTTGACCTTTCCTCTTGCCGACATTTGATTGTTCGCATTGACGTGAACTTTGACTTTCACGCCGTTGATTATCACGGAGAAATGATAGCGTATCATGCTGCCTCCCTGATAAAATAGGTCAGATGATTGAGACTGGAACTGTAGGGGCTGGTGGTTATCATCTTGAAACCGGCACCATGCTTGCCACGGTACTTCTCTATGTTCCAGTGCTTCCTTGTCGATTTTCCTTTACCCACCGCTGTATGGGTAGGCAGGAACTTGTGTTGTATGAGCTGTAGGATAGCCATACGCTGCTCTTCGCTGTATATTCGCGCCTGAGCTACGGGAGAGGGGTGCATGGTTCTTATGGTCGCACCTCTCTGTTCGCTGATGTTCTCTTTCATTTTAGCTTGTACCGTTTAATGAGTTTATAGACTGTTGACTTTGAGAAAGCACATCCCTTGGAACTGACAAACCCCTCATTATTCAGGATGTCTGCCATTTCCTGTAAGGTGTGCTCTTCCTTGACGAGTGTCCTGAGCATTGCAATCGCTCTCTTGTTGTTGGGATTGCTGTCTGCTTTCGCTTTACTCGTCCTGATGCTGTTCCGGATAGCTTCTTCATGCTTGTCCAACAGATGCTCCGGATTGCCGAGTTTGTAGCCTCTCGCTTTCTTTGCGTGAAGGCTTGCTTTGGTTCTGGCTGCAATGAGTTCGGCTTCGTACTGAGAGATAGCCGATATGATATGCAACACCATCTTGTTTGCCTGTGGAAAATCGCAAAAGACTATCTCCACATCGGACTCCAACAGGCTTGACAGGAATGATACGCTTCTTGCCAGTCGGTCGAGCTTGGCCACTATGAGAGTGGCACCTTCTTTCCGGCATTGTGATAACGCCTCTTTCAGTTTTGGTCTGTTTGATTTGCGTCCGCTCTCCACCTCGACATATTCCGCAATGGGAATTGTGTCATGAAGGTAGTTGTGGATGATTTCTTTCTGTGCCTCCAGCCCAAGTCCCGAGAATCCTTGCTTCTGTGTCGAGACCCGGAGGTAGGCGACATACTTTTCTTGTGCCATTGTTTATGGGTTTTAACATAAGTTCCGCAGATTAGACGGTCGTCTTGTCTTTGGAACCGATGTGAGTTTGACAAATAAAAAGGAGAATACCAGAGTTTTTTGATTTTCTGATATTCTCCAATTAGTGTAAAACCAATATCTGTTATACTGCCATTCTCGGAGTAAGTCCGCAGATTTCACAGATATGGTTGTAAGAGGAAGTCCCATATTTGACATTAGCGTCTATTACGGGAACCAAGTTGTCAAGGGAAACGGAATGATACACAATCTCGTTTCCGCCATCATCGGGTCTGACTATCACAGAGAAGTTGTTCACGCTTCTCTCGTACTGTATCAGAACCCATGCTTTGAGTTTGCCAAGGTAGAATGTCGTTCCATTCTCGATGACCTTGATGCTTGTGAGTTTGGGAAGCCAGCCGAAGAACTGAATGCTTCGCTGTAGGCTATTACTCCAAATCACTTTCGCGATTCTTTCGTTGTCTGTCATAAAACGTTGTTTAGATAGGCCATTACCTTGGTGCCGTAATCTGCTGTCTTTTCAACTTTTTCATCGATCACGTCAGTAAGGTTGTCCAGATAAACGTCTTGAATGCGCTCTTGTAGGCTACCGTCGTCGTTGTACAGGTAAACCTCAAATATGTCTGCGCCTTCAATATAAACTACTCTCACGTTGCCTGTAAACAAGAAGCCTTGAACGTGAAACTCCAGTGCATCCTCTGAGCTTATCAGGCTGTTTGTGTCCACTCCCCATGACATAGGGATTGACGGATTGGCGGTCAGTATCTTCCAGATATACTTAGCCATTTCTGATAACTGTACCTTCATAATCACGCTGCTTTTTCGGAAGTGGCCTCATGCTGTTTGATATATTTCTCAATCACATTCTTGGTAGCCTGCTTCACATTACAGATGAATCTCACGTCGCTTGTGGCTTTGGCGTAATCCGCACCTTCCTTCATAGCCATTTCGATAAGCTCTTCCTGAAGGCTCTTGTAGATGTTGGGGCGATGATTGAACGCCGCTTTCACAAGGTTCATATAATATGCTTGCTCGTTCATAGCTTGTCTGCATATTTAGTGTAGAGGTATTCCAGAAGCAAACGTCTCACAAACCGTGCCTTATCGGTTGACGAGAATGTGAAGTAGTAGTTTCTGGGGTTGCCATAGCGATCGTCTCTTACAACGCTGCCTCTGTAATCTCCCCTTTTCAGGAAGTCTTCGAGGCTCACGCTTGTGTTGGTGTCGGTATTCTCGTACTGATAGTAGATGTTCAATACCGGCTTACCTTTGTAGTTTCTTACTCCTTCGATAGTTGAGTCCCAGTTGTTGCCGGTACGTCTTTCGTAGGAGAATCGCAGTTCCTTGTCCCGGCTCTTGTATAGTCGGGAACCAGCCTCCTTGACCATTCTTGTTATGGTCTCGGCGGTGATTGACAGCAGTTCCGTCGGTGTGAGGTTTTCTACAATCTCCACCTTCTTTTTGGGTGCTGTCTTCGTAAAAATGATTCTGTTGATGTTCATAGGTGTGATGTTTTGTTATTTGCCGTAGTATTCACGCATATAGCAGCGTTCACAAAGGCTGCCGTAGTCGTTGACATCGCTTGGAGTCATTGGCCGTCCGCAGTCTGAGCAGTATCGTGCTATTGTGTGGTGAACGTAGTTAGCCACCTCGAAGATAGAGGGGCCACGATGCTCGATAGTGAGCTTAGAAGATGAAGTCTTCTTTATCTGTTTCTTTGCCATCGGGTTTGAATGTTTGTGTTAATGTTTCTTCTTCATCGTCGAAACCGTACCATTGATGATATTCCTCCACGATACGTTCAAAGTCATCCCTTTTCAGGTGGGGATAATTCGTGTTATACTTATCAAATAGGTCATCGGAGGTCATTGTCGGGTCTTCCTGAAGGATAGAGTGAATTTCTTCCTCCACCTCCCAGTCGTAATAGCCACAGGAGTAGCCATTGTCTCCTACTTCGTGGGGATAGGTGTCAGTGCAATCTTCGATAATATGCTGAACGAACTTCCAGCACTTTTCAAGATCGCGTTTCACTGTGACCTCATTGTCGGTATGTGGCTGATAATAAGATACGCTTATGTTTACGGCTGACACGTTGAGACCTCTTTCTTTTAAGGCTTCAACATCAGTCATCATGCCGGTCTCCTCCTTATAGCCCCATTTTTCAGGGTCTATATCTTGGATGAATTTCTCGCTGCATAAGTCTGAGCAACCGATATTGGTAATCAGGTCAGAATTTCCTCGACGGTCGCATTGGATTACATAGCGACAATCTTCAAAGAATTTCATTTCTGCATGGGAAGAACCATGACATCCAGTTTCTTCCTCTTTGAAAAAGACCGCTTTCATGGAGTCGTATTTCTTGAGGGTTTCCAGTGCTATGAGGATGCCGTTCTTGTCATCGGCTCCCAGACCACAGAAAGAATGTTCCTTAGCTGAGAAACCAAAGATAATGTCTCTGGTCTCAATCGCTCTGAAATCACGGGGATGGTTTCGCTGCACCTGATCCAAGTGAGCGACTATGCAAGGATAGGTTTCTGATTCTCCTTTCCAAGCATAGAGATTGCCATAAGAATCTTTGCCCAGTCTTACACCGGGCAAGGATTTGAGATAGGAAACGAGGAACGCTATCATTTTGTCCTCTTTTCCTGAAGGCGAGTGTATGGCGTAGAGCTTTTTGAGCAAACGCCAGTCGAGTGTTTTATTCATTGTTACGTTGGGGTTATGCTGTCTGCTTCAGGAACTGGTCATTGGAGATAAACCAGAGGTCGTTGCCACCGAAGGCTTTTCCCTCACGGATTAACCAGTCTCTTGACATACAGCTGATTGTTATTTCTTTGTAGCATTGTGTCTCTTCGTCCCACTTCTGAATGGTGGTCAGATCTTCTACATTGCGATAGTAGTCATCATCATATTCAGAGTAGTAGAAGTTCTCTTTCAGATATTTGGCTTCACATTCCGAGTCGCAGAAGTAAGCCTCCACCTCGGAATTGTAGGTCGCATTTTCTTTTACGACCCATTCACCGCAAGCATCACACTGGCTCACGTCGTCCTTATGGAAATATTCATCCTCGGAGTCAACCCAGACGAAATCTTCAAGGTTATCCACATCCACAGAAATAGCATTTCCGTGATAGTAGCAGGTGCGGACTTCATCACAGTTATAGTCATGATACTCATCATATTCTTGGTCTTCATCCTCATCGCTGTCTCCATCAAGGTTTACATCCGTGGTGTCGAGGCAGTAATCATGGGGTGAATCAGCATAATTGTAGGCTATGCTGTTGTCATAGTCGTAGTATTTGAAACTGTCCTGATATGACAGAGTGTCGTATGTGTCAAGCTCGCATTTGATTGAGAACTTCTTGTCTGACAAAGAAGTACCATCGTTCTGGACAAAGGCACGAGATTCTGAACAACCTGCGCCGATTTGCTTGTAGCCATCTATATGTCCTCCTTTGATGCAGAGGTCAACTAATAGGCGTTTGAGAACATCGCTTGATTCTTTGGAGTATTGGCGTTCCAAAAGCCTCCATTTCTTCCCGGTTTCGTCATCGATTACGTCCGTGAAGATTATGGCTCTTGCAAGTACAAAACCCTCTTTGTCTGTGAGATAGGCTGCTTTAGCCTCGACAGCATCCTCATAGAAAGAATGCCTGTCCCGTCCGACCATACAACTGCACCCGTTGAAGGAGCGGCAGTAGTATTCATCGTAGATTTTTTCGAAGTTATCATCGATGTGAAGTTCAGCGTCCGGTGTCTGGACCATCGTGTAAGTCTGCCAGTCCTGAGTAAACTCTTCACTAAGCCAGATAACAACCTGCTCGGATAGGATATGACCTATTTCGGTTTCCTTGATGATGGCACTGAAGAATTTTCCAGCCTTCATCTTGTAGACGTGTTCCGCCTTGGTGTTGACGTAGCGGACACTCTTCTTGTCGAAGTCCTCACAGAGACCTTCCATGTGGTCTGTTCGGTATTGGCTGCTCCAGTAGGTGTTGCCAATGAGAATAACTTTGTTGGGTAGTTTGGGGTCAGCTTTGCCGTTGTCCCTGATACGTTCCAGTACAAGTTGTTTGAGTTCGGCCATGCTCCTGATGTGAAGCAATGACCAGTCGTCGTGTTCCCGGCAATATCTGATTAGTGCCGGATTTTTGAGGTGAGCGAGCAGTATTTTGTTCTTTCTGCTCTTCACACCGTTGCCGTGAGCTTCCATACCGAAAAGGCTTTGGAAGTCCTCATGGCCGTTAATGTTGAATATTAACATTGTTCTGTTCTTTAAAGAGTTGATAAAAAGAAAAGGGAGACGGCCACCGGTTAAGATGACTGCCTCCCTCTTCGAAAGGTGGTGCTGTATTTCAAGCGACTATATGAAGGGGATATACATTTCGTCTATCACCTCCATGAGTTTACGAGAGCCATCTTTCGAGGCTTCGTTTCTGGGATCAACGCTGCGGTTAGGGTCAGCGTATTCTCGTAGTACAGCGACCAGTGTCCTGAACAAGGTCTGCTGTAAGGTTCTGTGAAATGTCAGGGTTGCTTCTGCAAACTCTTTTGGATTCCAGCTCATGTCGTTTATGGAATCTTCGAGAGCTTTCGCGGCTTTGTACTCGCGTGATTCTTTGTTCATACGGCGATACTTAGTGATCCGGCTACCGTTGACAGTCTCATGTAGGGAGCCAAATCCACATCGGGATTGGCACTCTTGAAATCAGCAACTGAGAAGCTGGATCGGGTTGTGGGTAATTTTCTTGTGATTCTCATGCTGTCGGTTTGCCAAGTTCTTACGTCGAGGCTTTCCATGGCATTGAGTATTCTGGTTTTGAAGGCGTTGAGCTTTTCTTCGCAGTCCTTCTTAAGCAGAATGAGGTTTCGTATCTCTTCCTCATGGTCGATAATCTCTTGGGGAATTGAATACGGATTTTGGAACTGTTCACCCTTGCTGTCTGCATCGAGTAGTGCCTTGCAGATGTCAGCAGGGATTCTGTTTACCGGGATGAAGTCTGCAATATGGTCGAAACTTCCATCCTTCTTGGGTTTGTTGCGTAGGTGAATGACGAAGAGGTTTCTCACCTTCGCTTTCGGATTTTGAAGCTCGAAGAGATAGGCGTACACGCTAAGTTGCCATTTCGCCTTTTCAAGCTTTTCTACTGTCATTGCTCCATACGTTTTGATGTCGCAGATGTCGAAGGTGTTATCATTGACGCGGTACACTTTATCAATCATCGAGGCGTAGTTGGTGTTGTCAGATATTAGATATTCCGACATTTCGTGAACAAGCTGATGCTCCTTACAAATGGAGATATAATCAGCTACTTCCTGTGTGCCATCGTTGAGCCAAGAGGAATCAAAGTCCTCGCATGACTGATGTACGGCTGTGCCATATTCGGCTGCTTGTCTCAGAATTTCTTCATCGACTCCGGCATACGTATCCGGAAACAACTGCCTTTCCAAGACAGATGTTATTCCTGAAAGCTCATGGCCTTTCAGAAAATAGGTGTGATCTTCGGGATAGAAGACAACCTTTGATTGTTTGAGTTGTATTCTCATCGTTTAGGCTGCTTGAAGTTGAAGTTTACGTTCCGTGAAAAGAGCGAGGATTTGAGGATTTCCCTTGACCTCGTTCTCGTGCTGTCGGTATAGATCAGTCAGCTCTTGGGTTGAGTTTGTTGCGTTGATTGCCGCCTTTATCCCGGCGTAAGGATCATTGGATTTACGCTTTCTCGTTTTTACGGGAGTTGCGTTCTGTTGTGGTGCTTCGGTGCTTGATTCCACAGTTTCAGGGAAGTCCTCACCATTATAGAGGTAGATTCCTAGGCCGTGCATAGCCAAACACTTTGTAAGACAGCGCATTATAGCCTTGTTGATGTCAAACATGGTGGCAGCTTCTACCTTGCGGTTTTCATACTGCTTAGTTGTTTTGTTCCATACCTGATAGGTGTAGGCTTCAGTTTTCATCGCCTTGTTAGCACCGTCCATTACCGGTAGCCACATGGAATACTTCAGACCATTGGCCTCTACTTCCGTAAAGACCATGATTCCGACAGCAGGATCCACGAAATATGGAAGTCCTGTCTGGGGGTTCTTGACAACATTATACGTTGCTGTGGGATAGACCTTCTTGAATTCGAGCCAAGCATTGCTCCAACTCAGATAGGTCAGACCGTTTTTCTGCTCTGTCTTATCGTTGACATTGAGGGATGATAGCTGATTGAATTTTTCAGCCACCTTTTCATCGTAGCTCTGATGACCGGGAAATGTCATAGGAGCCATTTCGAAATCTTCTGAACTCATTGTTATATGATTTTTAGGGGTTTGACAAAAGAAAGGAGACTCCATACTTGTTTGATTATTTTGTATGTAGTCTCCCTTCGTTGATTAGTTGAGGAACCAGCTATAACCTTGGGAGTCGTTGCCGTTAAGGGCGTTGCTGATACCTGTTGCGAATGTAGTACAGTTGGCGTTGCGGTCAATCCACAAGTCGCTGTAACTGTTCTTAACTGCTTCGTTGAGCAACTGCATGAGCTGCCAACATGAGATAGAGCCATCGCTGTCGCCCATACCGAAGTTGGGGTTCTTGATGTACTCTTTTGTCGCTGCGTTCACTACCGAGTCTCCGAGAAGGATTTGCGGTAGCTGCTTCTGCTGTGTGTTGGGGAGAGCCTGATATAATCTCAGTCTCCCGATGATCTTGCAGAACTGCTCCTGCGTAAGCCATGTGTTGTTCAGGGCTTCGAGGTTGTAGAGCGTTGTTTCCTTGACTTCGTTGAACCGCTTGAAAAGTTCAAACGCTTTCTGGAATACGTCCATTTCGGTCATACAGAGCATGGTGTCCGAGATGCCGTCCGTAGTCAGCATCATGTTCGAGCATACGCGGACACGAAATCCGATGAATACTCTGAAATGCTGCGGATTCTGTCGTGCATAGAGCTTGTCCTCGCTGTAGCTGCGTGTTCCGCCGATTGTAAGCGAAACCTGCTGTCCGTTGATTGAGGACGTTAGGGTTGTGATGTGGGCTATCCATGCGAGACGCTGATAGAACAATGTCTTCTCGTCATCGCGTAATTCGGATGCCTTCTTGTGCTGTGCTCCCGGCGTTCTGCCGATAATCGGATGTGAACAACGGTTTTCTGCTCCAGTTACATTTCCGGAGCCAAAGATTACTTCTGCTGCTTTGCGTGTGGTCTCGATGAACTTCTGGTGGCTGATAGTGAGACTATTGTCAGCAAAGGTCGGAATGATGTTGTGATGTGTCAATTCCTCCATCGATACTTCATGAGAAGGACCTTCGATAAAATTGGGATGCTGTTCAAGGTTGGTGTCATGCAGAGTTTCTTGAACCTCCCATGTCGGTCGTGTGATGATACCGTCGTTCTGAGGTACCAGCACTGATGATTCTTGTTGTGCCATTTTGATTGTTGCTTAAAAGGTTGATACTCGAATGAAAAAAGACCCAAGACAGAAATGCGTAATTTATTCTTGTCTCAGGTCTTTATGTCCGGCATGTTCTTATGCTGCCGGTGTTGGAGTAGGCCATATTGGGAAAGGATTCCTAACGGCCAGTGCATTGGCGATACTTCGTACCACCTTTTGCTTGATGCTCCTATTGTTAGCCGGAGCGGGCAATAACAGTAGATTTTTCATTTCTCCACTGGATTAAAGGGTTAATCACTTTATCGTACTCGCAAGCTTTTTCGCTACTTTGAGTAGATATGTAATGGTCTCTAAGCTGAGGATTGATAGGGCGACGTGTTTCTCCTTAATCTTCGGGATCTTCATCGCATGAGTCCTCATCTGTTTCATCCTCCCACTCATCATCTTCGTCATCTGAGCTGGAGGAAAATTTGTTGTAGATTGCTTTTGCGGCCCCTGCGACCACTATACAGTTCGCTATGGTCTCAAGGCCTTTTAAAATTGGTTTGATTTTCATTGTGTTTATTATTGGTTTATTATATGTTATTTCTTTCATATATAAGGGTTTCATTACTATTTCAGAATTTTGAAAAAAGAAGATGGAATACCACTTTTACATGATATTCCAGTTCTTTCCCGGACTCTTCAATCTACTAGTTTCATCCACTTTCTTAAGAGTGGGACTCGTAGGTCAAATGCAAAACGTCTGGGAGGGATCGATAACTCTTCGCTATCAATCCGGGCATATATTCCTCATATATGCGATTTTATTAGAATAAGAGTTTTGTGATAACTCCTATTCATTCACATATAAGGTCATAGGTGGTATTCTGGACGGTGAAATCAGATTTGACCTGAATCAATATTTTGAGGTGCTTCTTATGTTATTCAGCATATTACTTTGTCGTTAAACTGGAAATCATTACCTTTGCACCAAATTTAAATTTATTGAAATGAAAGACCTAAATCGGCTAAAGGTAGTTCTGGTTGAAAATAAGAGGACAAGCAAATGGCTGGCTGAAGAACTTGGCAAGAATGTCGCTACGGTATCAAAGTGGTGTACTAATACGATTCAGCCAGACCTGCCTACGCTTAACAGAATAGCAGAATTATTGGATGTCGATATTAAAGAGTTGATCAATAGCAATAAAGAGAAGTAATTATAATGGCAAAAAAAGATATTCAAGGTAACTTGTTCGGAGACGTCCAAGAAGAACTCATAGGTAGCACAAAAGCCATGACTCTTTTGGGTTTGTCTCGTCATACTTTTGAAAAACTTGTTACTAAAGGCTTTATCAAGAAGAGAGAACAAAAGGGAAAAGCGGCTTATTCGAAGGAAGATTTAACAGCTTTCATGCAAACAGAGGAATACAGAGTTGCTAAAGAAGGAGTTGTAGATCCCCGCAACACCCTGAATGATCTGACAGGTAAAGATTGGATTCCTGAGACAAAAAGCTATTTCTTTCAGAAAGGTTTGGGCGCAGACCATCCGGATGCTCAAATCGAAAAACTTCATCCTGCTCCATACTCTTTCCAAGACATCGAGAAATTAATCCTGTTTTTCACTAAACAAGGCATGACTGTTCTTGACCCATTTGGCGGTGTAGGTTCTACAGCCAAGGCCTGCGAAATCACTGGCCGCACCTGTATCAGTATAGAATTACAAGAAAAATATCATCAGCTTTCGTTGCGCCGTCTGGAAGAAGAAGTAGGGAAAGGAACATCGTCTCACCATACATTTATAAATGGAGACTCAACCATAGAATTGCCTAAAATTGAAACTAATTCTGTTGATTTTATGGTAACAAGCCCTCCCTATTGGGGCATTCTTCATAAACTTGATCAAAAGGTCAAGAGGAATCGCGTTGCCAATAATCTCGATACCAAATATTCTGATGATGCTGCTGATTTGGGAAACGTCGATGATTACAATAAGTTTCTTGACATACTTGTCAATAAGATTTTACTAGAGTGCGCACGAGTGCTCCGTGTAGGTCGATATATGGCAATTGTGGTCTCAGACTTCCGTGATAAAGAAAAATACGTGAGTTTCCACAGTGACATAATCCAAAAGTTAGATGGTGCAAAGGTTGCCGGAGGTGGCAAAATGCTCTTGCAAGGGACAAAGATTCTTATCCAAAATCACAAGTCGCTGCTGCCTTATGGTTATCCCTTTTCCTACGTGGAAAACATTCATCACCAATATGTTCTCATATTCAGAAAATCAGCAAAATGAATACGAATGGCATAATATGTGGTGACTGTGATATAATACTTCCCAGACTAATAGAGTCTGGCGAGAAATATAGTCTTATATTAACAGATCCGCCATACAATATAAACAAAGATTTCGGAAATGATTCCGATTGCTTGCCTATAGATGAATTTATAAGCAAGACCAAAGAGCGTGTGGCCATGCTTAAGGAATTATTAACTGAAGATGGGAGCATAATCTGGTTTGGGATACATGATTATATTTGTTATGTGCAAGTAATAATGTATGAAGCTGGATTATCTTACCGCAGGCTGAATATTTGGCATTACGAGAATGGCTTTTCACGCTCACGTAAGGAACCAGCGACTCATTATGAACCATTTCTCTGGTTTTCAAAATCACCTAAGAAATGGATATATAATGTTGATGAAGTACGCATACCATACAAAAGTACAGAACGGCTAAAATCTCCCATTACCTATACTGACAGTCATGGAAACAAAAAAATATGGCAGCCAAACCCAAAAGGATCAATGCGTGGAGATATTTGGGATTTTCCGACCCTTGCTGGAAAAGCTTATGAAAAAGAGAGAACTGAGCATCCTACACAAAAACCTATTTCTTTGATTACTGAGTTAATCAAAGCATTCTGTCCTATGAAGGGCGGAAAATATGAAGGGCGGATTCTTGATCCTTTTCATGGCTCAGGTACACTAGGTGTATGTTGTGAAATGCTTAATAAACTCGGAAATAATATTGCATGGACAGGTATTGAATTAGAACCTCGTTGGTGTGATATAGCTCATAATCGTTTAGCTGAATTATAATATGGCAGGAGGATTTCGTTTCTCAAACGCGGTGTCAGATATTGATAAATTAATTGCCACCTATAAGAAAATCTACAGTCACTTTATAAAGTGGACTGAGGATAATCGGTATTTCAACCATTCTGAAGCTGCTGAATTTCTAGCGCAGAATGGTTTAGCGACTTCTTTGGGAGCTATCGGAGAGGAAGCTTTAGCAAGATCTATATCGCGTGGGACAACTGAGGATAATAAAATGGACAAATCCCGTGATCCTTTATATAACCAACATAAATCCTATAGCGAAATGTTTCGTATGTTGGGTTGGTATGAACCGGGAAATATGCAGACGAATTTTCGACTTTCTGAATTTGGTGCTTATGTCGCAGAAACCGAAAGTCCTGAGGTTTTAAGAAAAATAGTGGAAATAAACATCTTGCATATTGCGAGTCCTAACCCATTGACAAATATAAAAGGCAACAATATACTTAGACCCTTCCCATTCATAATCAAAATCATGTATGAATTAGGGGGTATGCTTTCTAGAGACGAGCTTATTATATCGGTACTCGCTTGCGAAAATGATACAACAGAATCCGCATTACAAGAAGCTGTTTCAAAAATAAGGGATATTAGGTCACATGGCCTTGACGCTCTGGCAGAAGAGATGGAAGCTCTCAAATTGCGCCAAAACATAAAGAGCAAAGATACCCTTCCCAATTACACACGTTTCCCAATTTCCGCATTAAAATGGCTTGGGATTGCAACCGCCGTAAATACTCGAAGTGTTTACGCTGGCAAATCTGTTAAGATGCTAAAGCTTACTGAGAAGGGCAAAGAACTGGGGGCGGCTTTGCTCCAGATGCCAGATGTTAGATACGACTCTCTGTTAAAATTTGAGCCAGAAGCTCGCTTCGCCTTTATCGCGCTATCGAATCTTCAAAAGCTTGATATGATGGGCTTTGATATTAGCGAATATGCCGACGTAATTCCTGTACTACAAGAAAAAGCATCCTCCATCATAACAGCATACGGTATTGATGGGAATCGATACCTGTTTTTTGGTTATCAGGAAGCATCTCGTGAAGATCTTCATCTTGTTGATAAACTGTTAGACGAAATTATATGAAGAAACTAAGCCTCAAAGGAGAACGCCAAGCCAATAAATCCTGGCTAATGCAATGTTTGGACAATAGTTCAAACGTAGCTGAATTTATATCTATGACAGAAGAGCCTCTGTCAAAAATGGATATAACGTTTTATCCCCAAATTGGTGAGCTGCTATCAATAATTGGTTTTAATTCAAATGTAACTAGAGAGGGTGATGTAAATTGTAGATTTGATGCCACTATAATTGACAATCACTACTCCATTCCAATTGAGATAAAGTCTCCTAGAGAGGATGCTCAGATAAATATTAAGTCGATTAGGCAAGCTCTCGAAAACAAAATCGTTTTGCTTTCACGGAAGTTCTATCCAACTGAACACGAGATAACGAGTTTAGCTATCGCGCAGTATTATCCCCCCTCAAGATCTGATGTCTTTGAACTGATTGATGATATATACTCTGCATGGGAAATTAACATTGGTATTATTAGTCTTAGTGATTTGCTTACATTGGCTTTCAAAGTAAGCAAAGAAGGATATGTACTCAATTCCGATTACTTTAACCATCTAAAAGGCAAACTGGATTATGAAAAAGCTATCGCAAAAAAGTAAGGTCAATAGTACGCCTAAGGTTTTAAGTAAAAAAGTAGATAAAATCATCATCGAAGATGGTTTCTCAGGCTTTATTTGTAAAGACGGTACAAAAATTAAAGGCTCGTGTGCTTCATGTTCGTCACAGCCGTGTATTAAATATACCACTTCTGATATTGAACCCATAGCATTTCGTTCATTTGAGAAGAACCCGACGAATAGAGTTTGTCCAACCCATGCGATACAAATAAATGAGAATGGATGTGCTGTTATAGATTCAAAACTGTGTATTCGTTGTGGTTTGTGTCTGCACAGATGTCCATTCTCAGCGATTCAATTTAGCATACTTCAGGATTACTGTACTGTATCATCTATATCGGAATCAAAATATTTGATTGAATCCACTCCTTCTGATCAAGAAACCCAAATTGCAGAATTATCAACTTTACCAAAAGTTGTAAAGTTTGATAAGATTACGCAAACCTTTTGTAGCGACTATCAACAACAGCTTCGAAATAGTGTTAAAAAAGTTCCTGATTTGAGTGAGATAATTGTTCGTAATTCATTTATTAATCTCGGCTGTCCTTGTGCAACAAAGCCAGCAGGGAATAACCATATCCGAACAGAATTTTTTGCTCAAATTGAAGATAAAGCAATAATTGGGGAATCAGAAATAACCAATACAGATACTTTATCGGTATGTCGGCGTATATTAGATGATCTATCTGTCCTAATCAGTCGGAACGGATTTAAATATAATGATCTCATTCCTGTCGCGGTAATAAATGGTTTGCCTAACAAAAGGACTGACTTTTATGAAGTTATTACCGACATAAACAATATTCTGGGAATACAAATCTCAACGATAACATATTATTTGCTATTCGTTTTAAATTTATTCAATATCCCCCTAACTATTTCGGATTTGAAAAAGTATGTGGTTGGCAAAGAAAACTTTAGCCTTGTGGAGATAATCCAAACGCACATATCTGACATAATGGATATTGATGCTAATATCGAGGATAGCAGTAATTATCAACCGAGTAAATAAAATCAGTGAAGATGAAAACTCCTCTAAATACAGAACTGGTATTGACATTACAGCAACTACCCGGCATTGGAAACAAGACCATATTCAAGATAGCCGAGCAGGTAAAATCTCCCATTACCTCGCTCTCTGGCCTCTGTGAATTTTGGGCATCCTTAAAAGGCAAGAAATTTGAATCTATTACCTCTGAGGATTTAGAAGATGCTTATAAGGCGGCTAATCAGATTATAAAAAGAGCCGAAACAGAGGAAGTGGGAATTATCTCATTCTTCGACACTGAATATCCTGAAATTCTAAAGAGCTGTGTAAGTGAGGATGGCAAATTGGATCCTCCCATCATTCTGTATTACAGAGGGGACATCAAAGCTTTAGAGAAGCCCGGTATCGCAGTCATCGGAACTAGAGAACCTACTGCCAATGGAGAAAAGGCAGGTATTCATTTCGCCGGTGAGTTCGCTAAAAGGGGGTATAACATCGTATCAGGTCTTGCAATTGGCTGTGATACAACAGGACATAAAGGGGCATTGAGTGTAGGAGGCACCACAACAGCATTCCTCGCCAATGGTCTTGATTGGGAGTCCATATACCCGAAAGAAAACCTTGAATTGGCGAAACAAATTGTTGCCAACGGTGGTATCCTTTTGAGTGAATATGCGATAGGGCAATCTTGTGGCAGATATGGACTCGTTGCTCGTGATAGATTACAGGCTGGTCTCTCTTTGGCTACCGTTGTCGTTCAGACTGGAATATCCGGAGGAACCATGCACGCCGTTAATGCCACCTTAGCTTCGAACAAACCTCTTTTTGCGGTTGAGTATCGGAATCCTTCTGATTACAACCATGAAAAGACTCAGGGCAACATCATGTTGATAAAAGAAAAGGGCGCACATCCTTTGAGATCAACTGAATTAGACCGTGCCATAGCAATCATATCAGAAGGGCAATCTCCAAAGAACGTCAATACACAACCTTCATTATTCGACTAGCCATGAGAAGCATTATTTTCGATCTTGACCTTACACTGATAGATACCACTTGCTTGGAGCCATTGCGTCATTCGAGACAGTGGCAAGAAGCATATCAGAGAATACCTGAGACCTCGATGTATGAAGGAATGTCGGATGTGTTAGAGATTATAAGGAAACACAACATTCCCTGCGCTATCGTAAGTACATCCCCGCGTCCTTATGTTGAAAAGATTGTAGCACATTACAATCTCCCAGTACATCATATCGTGTCCTACCATGACGCAAAACCGATAAAGCCCCACCCTGCTCAAATGCTGAAAGCACTGGAATTGATGGGCAAATCAGCAAAGGAAGTAATTTCTTTCGGTGATAGAGCAATCGACATACAAGCCTCGAATGCAGCTGGTATCGAAAGTGTTGCTTGCTTTTGGGGAACTAAGGAGAAGGGAGAACTACTTCGCTCTGGTTATTCCCATGCGATTGTTAGACCTGATGAAATCCTGACTCTAATCCGTTGAACAATGTTAAAAGATTTTATTCCGGATTCAGAGCCTTTATTCGTTGATGGCGTAGAAAAACTTCACGCTCAACTTCATGACGAATATTTGAAAGCCACAAAAATAGCAAATAGGCTTTTAGGTTTTCCTGTGCCCGATCCTGAGCGACATGAAGCGTTCAGTATATTCGTGGATTTTAATGAAGCCCAACCTTCAGATAGGCTTAGAGGTTTCTTCATGTCACGAAAAACAGTTATGAGATTCCTACCGATAGAATTTGATTATGCTCTCTTATTCCCAGTTCGTAATCATGGCGGTGGGTGTTTTAAGGAAGCTCATGGCATCACATACGCAGAGATAAAAGAAGCCATCAGCAAAAGGGAGTGTGTTCGAATAGTATTCCGCTCTATTCCTGCCATTGAAGACAGGGTATTATATAGTGTGGATTTCTGGGACTCAAAGAAAATGTCATTCGCTCCATTAGAGAAAATGCTCGATGACATTGGCTTGCCATATACCAATTTTAACGACATCGATTCTTTAAGTCTTATTGATGTTCCTAGCACGCTGCGTTCTCGAAGTTATTCCCTCGTTGGAAAACAGTATTATGCACCATATACGACTGACAAAAAAAGCCATTGTGTTTTATTCGCTCAACAAGATAACGAATACGATACCAATGCAATCAAAGTCCTTCGGTGGTTCCCGGTAAAGAAGGGAATTGAAGTAGATCAACTATTAGGCATTGAGGAAGACGGCGGAGATTTGTTCTTTGAGATGGGCTATATCTCAAGAGAAGGAAATGCTGACCTTCATGATTTTATGATGAACTCAAATTCCAGAATACTATTTGGTATAGCCGTTGACAGCCAAATCTCAATTACTGGTGGAGTTAAACAGTTTATGGATAACGAGTTCAAGTATCCCAGATGCCTCTATAATATCAAATTAAAATGAACGCTTTCTTTACATATATCTTTAAGCATCAGTCTTATAAGAATGTTATAGCTGCTTATAATGAAGCTATAACAAAATACTCTAATGCTTACAAAATATGGCTGGAGCATGAAGGGTTACAGGATGCTGACAACTTTGGCTTTAAGAAAACTGTCGCTTCAAATCTCCCGGAAATTAAGAGAATCAGCACTTGGATTCAGGCAAGTACAACTATCCAGAATACTAAGAAGAAAGCATTACTATGGTTCTTTAATGAGAAGGGGTTAACTTCGATTCCGGATTTTCATTATAACGAATATCAAGTAGTTGCCGAGCATAAATCATACATCGGGAACCTTCAGGCCACTCTGGACACATACGACCAATTAATCAAGAATCATAAGGAAGCTGTTGATCGATACCTGCAAGTCTCAAAAGATTCTCATTCTTATGACGAAATAAAGCGAATCGTATCATCCAAAGAAGTAATAGTTAAGAATACTACTATTCTGTCAAACGCTAACTCTTTACGGACAAAACATTGTTCAGCATGGAAACTCTTTGCCAAGGGGCGTGACTTTAACGACATTCCCATATCAGAATTGATGGGTCTTAAAGAGGAAGATTTTGAACGGAAACATACATTTCTTTACTGGTATGGCAAAGAGCCAGAACTCATTAAACTTATATTGGGGAGTTCATTCTTGCCCATAGAGTCGTTTGAAGAGGCGGCTTTAGAACAAGAGGAAGATGTTACAGTAATCTTAGCCTCCCGTGATATTGAACCAATCGAACAATATAGTGCAAACATAAGATTAGAAAACTCTAAAGAACTAAAGAGAGCGATTCTTGATTCTATTAAATATGGAGAATCATGCAATTTCTCAGATAGTTACTCCATATCACAGTTCTACGGGTTAAGAGCTGATTTTGATAGAATTGGAGCTTCTTTCGATGAAGCTGTTACGTTAGTTAAAAGTAATGATGCTGCCATTAAGTCATATAATCAAAAAAAATATGGTCAAAGCTGTGTCTATATCGAAGATTATCTGCGTAGCGTCACTGAAGGAAGTCCATTATCATTATATATCCAGACATACAGAGAGGAAAAGAATAAACGCGATGAAGCTAAACGGATAAAAGCCAATTATCAGAAGGGCTTCTCTGCTATCTTTGGTGGATTAGACCTTGATAGCTGTTCCCTTCAGTATATACAAGGAGTCATCAATGCTAAATCAAGGATTCAAATAAAGGATAACGAACTTGAACGAATTGAGCGGCAACGATTAGAAGAGGAACGAAAGAGGCAAGAAGCAATCCGCAAACAACAGGAAATCCGAGACCTAAAATCTTGTGTTTCATCTTGGCCTCAGCCTCGTCGCTCAAGCATTGAGTATTTCTCGTTGTATAACTACTATCCAACGACCTGTGATTGGGATGCTTCTGAAAGTGAATGGGATATACGAAATCTTATCTGGGACTTCAAAGCTAAACCACATAACTACCAATCCACAGAAGAAATTATGCGGAGACATCGGAATTCCGTTGATATTGTATTGCCCAAACTGTGTAAAGTGCTACGTCATTATTTTGGGAACAAGGTACCCAAATTGACCATAGTGCCTGTCCTTGCATCCACAAGAATTGTAAGTGATAGACGCTACGCGGATATATTGGAACGTATTTGCAATGAACTGAATATGTATAATGGGTATCTCCATGTGACGATAACAAAGGAAGGCATTTCAAAGAATGACCCTTCAAATAATACCGGACATTCAATTCCCCCAGAGGTTGAATATGAACAGAATTTCTTCAAAGATAAGTATATAATTCTCTTCGATGATGTAATTACCTCTGGTGCTTCGATGGAAAGATGTAAATGTTTGCTTGAAGCGTCCGGTGCAACCGTTATCGGAGGTCTGTCTATTGGAAAGACAAAACACGAAAGGCAATATTCCAATCCCATTGATGAACTATGACCGTAATTCCCATACATACATCAAACAATAATGAAGGATCTGGCTTTATTATTAGCCATTACTTCATCACGTCAGGTCATGTAATAACGGACAGTGAAAATCCTCGCATCTTCATAAATGGGACATGGCTAAATCTGACAAATCCCGTTTTCTATGAGGACAACAGGGCTAATCCCTATTGTTATGACCTCGCTGTGTTTGATGTCAAGAAGGAATATGGCGATTTAGAGCTTTTTACCGGTGATATAGTATCTGGAATGGTTCTTAAAAGCAATAGTTTCAAAGAGCTGGGAGTGAAATATGTCGAATGTGAGGTTGAAGTAACCGATTATAAGGAGGGCAACTATTTTGGTGGTCTGTCCAGTATCAATCTAAAAGCGGGATGCAGTGGTAGCCCGGTCTTGATAGATAACAAGGTCGTTGGAATGATGACTAGAGGCAATAACAATGACTGCGATATACCAGTGGATCCCGCTCTGCCGTTAAACTTCTGCGTTTTCCTTTCAGCAGATGCAATAAGAAAAGTATTATGAATGAGATAGTGCCACAATATCAAGGAGTGCCACAGACGGTTTATAAGCCTTCTGAGATTATAGGCATTTTCAACTCCATCTTAGCCAAGCAATCAGTGAACGCTCAGGTGGTGTATCTTCGTGGTGTATATCTCGCCAATCCAAAACAGGGAAACTGGTCATATTGCTACGATACTCTGAGGGATGAAGATAGTCAGGAAGAACTCACACTCCAGATAACCCACCAACAACGAGAAAACCTAAAAAATGGCAATCTGGTGAGTGTGGGCGGCGTGTTAAATCGTTCAATATCGAGCAAGGGTTATATCCAGATAATCCTTAAAGTCAGCAGAATTGAAATAGTCAAAGAAAAGGCTATCGATGAAGCTGAGATTAAACGTATGGAGCTGCGTCAGAAGAAGGCATCCGTCGGCTTTAAGAACGTTGACTCTATCCTTGAACAGAAGCTATACATAGACCAAAGACCACGGGTAGCACTGATATTCGCTGAGACCTCCATAACCGACAGCGACTTCAATGCAGGGATAAACGCCGCTAAGAGTGCCATCGACTTTGACGAGTACAGAGTTAATTTCAGCAACTCGGCACAGCTCGTAGAAAGGCTCCAGAACGTAGATGAGAACTGGTATGATGTCATTGCCTTAGTACGCGGCGGAGGAAGTGGCATAGAGAAACTTGATGACCTTTCCGTGCTTGAAGCGATAGTAGGTCTCAAAACTCCCATCATCGCCGCTATAGGTCATGTAGAAGAGAAGTTGTTTATCAAGCAGCTCGTCGATAAAGCAGCACCCACTCCTAACGGTCTGGGGCAATACTTTTCTGAAATGGTAGAATCCGTGAGTGAGAAGAAATCCAAGTCCCGTGCAGTTCTGACAGAGCAGATACGGAAGCAATTTCAGGAGCAGATTGTAGCCGGTCAGAAGCAGAATAAGGAGCTTCAGGAGAAATTGAAGGTTCTCACAGAAAATCAAGCGAAGGCGACCAAGGCCCAGGAAGAGGCTACCAAGAAGCATCAGGAACAGGTCGAGGCTGCCAACAAACAGAATAAGCAGCTACAGGAACAGCTCGCCGCAATCCAGAAAGCAAATGCGGAACAGATGGCGAAGTTGACCGAGACGCAGAATCAACAGCTCGCCCAGCAGAAGAAGCAGCAGGAGGAACTGAACAAGAATCTGACACAGATGCAGACTTCAAACGCTCAACTGCAAAAGAGCCTGACGGAAATGACAACCCAAAACGCGACAACCGCCCAAAAGCTGACGGAAGCACAGTCAAGAGCGAAAGACCTTGAACAGCAACTAGCACAGGCTAATGGTGGCAATATCTGGAAGTATGTCGCAATCGCCGCCATAATCGTTGCTTTAATAGCGTTATTTATTAGGTAATCATGGATATTCAGAGAACATATAAATTTAAATATCAACCCTTTAACAGAGGCGGGAATATCAAACGTAAACGGATGTATAAAACCGTGGACAGTATAGACCTGCAAATTGAAGTCACCCCACTCCCCTTTGAAGAGATGGCAGATTCTCGCCCCGGCGAATCGAGCGCCACCATACGCGAGCGTGTGATACGTGCCCGACAAATTCAAGAAGCAAGGTATGCAGACATTCCCGGCATATATTGTAATGCCCAGATGAACAGTAAACTGCTTGCTCGCCACGCCCGTCCGGATGACAAAGGACTTGCCATGCTCAAAACTGCCATGAACCGCCTAAACCTTTCGGCCCGCGCCTACGACCGTATATTGAAAGTATCACGCACCATCGCCGACCTGGAAGGCTGCGAATTGATACAGCCGGCACACTTGGCGGAAGCTATCGGATATAGAAATCTGGATAGGGAGGACTGGGCAGGATAAATCGTCGCGAAATAAAAATATAAAATTCCGTGGAACTTCCCAGCCCCACGGAATCATGATCAAGAAATCTATTATCTTTTTATAATAGTAGTTCTCCACATATTATACAGAAGAAATTCTCACATCTTATTCTTCATTTTGAATACCGAGTATCATATACCCATAAGGAGGCAATGTAATATGATAGTCCTCAGACAATACAGGTGGTATATTATCTCCATCCAATAGATTTAGAGGAGTTTGTCCCAGCAAGATACCCGTATTCTTCAAATTCACAGAAATGGTTTCCGTACTATTCTGGAAATTCATAATGACTAGGGCCGAAACTTTCCCATCTTTATTGCTTCGTTTAAAGACAGTATACTTACTATCATCATTTGAAGGAATACAAGTGCGCTGTCCCATGGGAGCCAACCCGTTATAGCCATTCTGCAACCTGATTAAATCATAAAACTTCTTCTGGTCCTTTTGAGGCCACTTATCAAGAATTAATTGGGCTATATAATCCGAATGATGATCACCATAATGGTTTATTACTACTGTCCCCATGGAAATTAAATAAGCCAATTCAAAAAGGCGCTCCTCATTAGTAGCTGGAATCTCCCACATTGGTGGAGTAATAGTTGTTGCCCCCAATGCCACAATACGGTCTCTATAACTCTTCAACTTTCCATTCAATTCACATGGGTTCTGATTTCTTCTGGCATTTAAGACCTCACTTCTTTTTCCACCGCCCCAACCATACATATCAAAACCTTGAATTAGTTTAAAATCAAACCTGCTAATCCATTTTTCAATATTTGAAGCTCCCTCCGCATTAGTTAGAATGCCTCTACGATTTAAAACTTTTATAATAGACTCATTGATAATATCGTCAGTAATACCATCATAGACCTCAGGAGCATCCAGAAGTATTCCATCCACCCCCTTATCTGCCCAAAAGTCCAGATAATTCCGACACTCTTCCTGCCACTCCCAATTGTTAAAGTTGTAGCTTGGAATGCGTCCTTCAGCCCCATCCGAGTTTCCCCAACACGAATAGTAATAAGCCTGGGCTCTGTCACTCCAAAACCAATTGTCATTCAACTTCTTATCACTGAAATGAAACCAGTTCCTCTCCTTACTATATACACCATTACGCTGATCATCACATGCTTTTTCAAAGAAAGGAGCTTTATACCAACAATAACCAACATTTCCAAAGAAAGTCAGCCTCATATCCCGTGCATGTACTTCACGGAGAAGGTCCTCAAAATCTTCCAATGTTCCAATAGACGGGTCTATGGCATAGTTATTTGTAGCTCCAAGCCCTCCCCACACACTAGGATCACCTTCATATATAGCCGAAAGTTCAATATTACGATAACCTTGTGCCTGCAATATATCCAAACTGTCTTTTATAGAGTTAAGCGTTTGGCGATAGTATTTGGGGTAATACCTTGTCATACCAGAAGTCTCTTCCCACCACGTTGCATTACGTGGTGAACCAAACCCCTTAATGACCAACGAACGGCTACCTGCTCTACTTTTACTTTTGGCATCCAATATAGTTAATTTGATATACCGATATACACCATTCAATTCTTTTACGTACTCAGTACCGGCAATACCCGAACGACAGTCTGCCAATAAGTCCCATTTTTTATTATCATTTGACCCTTCAATAATAAAGGACCAAACATCTTTTTCCACAAAAGTCTGTTTTATATTCCGAACATCACATGGCAAACCTAAATCCGCACATAACCATTGCGGATAAGCATTATTGTCCGCATACCAAAAAGTAGTATTGTCACCATCAAAGGCCTTCTTCTGAGTATGATTATTGTCGCAAAACGAAGAAGTGGCAGCTAAAGCATTAAAGGCCAAATCCTCAAGTTCCCGACCGCCTAAAGAAACCACATCTTTTTCTGTTCCAAAAACTCGAAATTCACAACTGTGTGCCCAATATCCCTTCGCTGAGCCCAAAATAGTCAGTCTAATATAACGGAATTCTCCTGAAACCGGAGTTTTGAAATCAAATCCACTAATACCATCTGTATTATCAACCAAAACAGCCCAGTGCAATTCATCATTGGAACCTTCAATCTTAAACTTCCAGCTATCATGGTCTTTAAAGATTTGCTGAATTCCGGATAACGTACAAACCTCTTCCAGATCAACAGTCAAAGATTGGGGAAACTGCTCATTATCAGCAATCCAATAGGTTGACATATTTCCATCCAAAGCATCATTCGGATTATGATCCTTTTGCAGCACCACATTAGTGCATTGCTTACCTAAAGCAATATTCTTATCCGCATTTGTTCCATTTATAACAAATTCTTTCGAAGAAGGCAGAAAACCATCTTTAGACTCAAGGACAGTTAATTTTACATAACGGTACACGCCACTCACACTTTCTGCAAAAACATCACCGGAAGCTCCTTTCGTCTTATCTACCAACAGCAACCAATTCTCTTTATCAACAGAGCCTTCTACCTTGAATTTCCAAACAGACGATTCATGAAATACCTGACAAATGCTAGTCAATGAATAAGAGGTTTTCAAATCTACTACAATCCATCCGGCAGACTGGCTAGATTGCCAGAAAGAAGTCAAACTACCGTCTACAGCTTTGGCTGAAGAATGCTTCCCTTTGGAAGAAGATGCCACAGTGGACGCTCCTACCGATAAATTTCCTTTCCTTACTTCAAGAATATCCGTTCCAGACCTTGCAAAAGAGAAACTATCACCATACTTTTCCCGAGAATAGCCATGGAGAGATAGCATCATCACCAATACCCATACAATCTTAAATTTCATAATCATCTTAAATTTGTTTATCATGTTTATTTGAATCTCATAGATAGAACGTTATCGAATTATCCCCCAACTTGAGTTTCATTTCCCCACAGTTTGGCACCATTACCCAAATTCTTTCGCCACTCATGCCTCCATCTATGTATATCCTGATCACGAATAAAAGCTTTAGGCCTTCTATCTTCTTTGGTCGGAGCAGGAGGTAGAACTCCAGCTTCTGATTGATACCAGTATACCACACTACTAATATCCAGTGTCAAATTATTATTATGCCCATGTTCTATTGTCCCTCTTAACGATTTCTCAAAATAAATCGGATCTGCCACAAAGAAACGATACACATGCGTTCTTCCCAACCAACCATTGTCATTATTAACCCTTGCATAACCATAATAAGGATGATTGAACAAGGTCTTCGGACACCACGAAGTATTAAAAAAGTCTTCAGTGCCCGTACCTAACAAAGATGCCTTTTCTTCACCATCAATGAATATCATATCATCTCCTTCTCCATACCACATTGTTGAAGGAGAATGGACATAATAATTTATCCCTACAAAATGTCCTTTACCCTTTATATCAGCAAACAGATAGTTATTAGCACCGTCCACATTATTACCCATTGGTCCTACCAATCCCCATTCGGTTTCACCTTCTGGTAAAGCTTCCGTCAATTCATGATTATACCATGCATGGAAACGTCCTGAACCCACCGGCAATTTTCTCATTTCTACATAATCTACATAAAAATAGATGCAATCAATATTTATATCGCTTTGATTCTCTATCTCTAAACGGGCACCATTGGCAAAAGGCATCTGGAAATAAGAAACCAAACCAGTCCCATTTGTAGGACCAACTGCCAATGGGAGTGTAGCATATTCATAATGCTCGTCCCATCCATTTCCAAAAAAAGCAGCAATCGGAGACTCTACTGAAGGAGTAGACCGTCCATCCCAATATATCCTGAATATGAGATCATTTCTCATAATATGCATCGGGGCAATAGTAAACCAAATATGGTTAATAATACCAGTACCCGGAATATCAACACTCCATTTCTCTCCTGGTTTTATAGGACCTACATTATCATTATTATTCCCCGTTTTATCGGCACTACTTATTCTACGGTTACGGACACCTTCTTGAATAGTAGTCAACCCTCCTAGTTCTCCACCCCTCACTTGAGTATGACCATCTAAAGTTGCGAACATACTCAAAAAGAACAACATAATCAAATTTATTTTTTTCATTCTTAATGTATTAATCAATTAAACAATACACATATTGATTTTTTACTGGGTATTGGAAGACATGGAAGGTGGAGCATCTTGCGGCCTACTTCCCCATTTATAATTAGGCTTTTTCCCCATTATCAACTCCAGTTCCCCCCCATTTACCAGTTCAGAGTGATAGAACCAAGGTTTAGAAAGTTTCTTCCCGTTCAATTTGGCAGATTGTATATACCGATTCTCATTGGACACATTTTTTGCTTCAATTACAAACTTACCACCTTTATAGTATTTTTCATCCAAATGAATGGTTACCTTCTCAAATAATGGCGAACTAATCTCATAAAAAGGCTCCACACAGCCTCCTCCATTCACTTCAAACAGCCCCATTGCAGCCATTACAAACCAAGCTCCACCTTGTCCCTGGTCTTCATCACCCGGCCAACCATGAATAGGGGTCGAGCCATAATATTTATTCATCATTTCTCGTGCCCAGTACTGCGTTAACCAAGGCTTTCCAGAATAATTAAACAGAAAAGCCGCCTGCATACACGGTTGATTACCGTGATTCACATAAGCCGCACTGAACCTATCACCCGGAGGAGAGAAACTGTATTCAGAAGAAATTTCAAATCCTTCATTTAACCGACGGTTAAATTCTTCCCTACCAATCATCTTAACCAACTCATTCATATCATGAGGTACCATCCACGTATATTGCCACGAGTTACCTTCTACAAATCCAGAGCCCAGCCACGACCAACTGGTAGAATGCTCATCTTTATTAATAGGTTCAAAATCCGGCATCCACGTTCCATCACTATATTTCGGCCGGACATATTTCGTTTCCGAATCGAAAACATTTTTATAATTATAAGCACGTCTTGTAAAATAATCATAATCCTCTTCATAGCCAAGAGCCTTGGCAAATTGTGCCGCATTCCAATCATCAAAAGCGTACTCCAATGTATTAGAAGTTGGCCCCTCATAGGTAGTTCCAAAGACATTATGATGAGATTTCTCACCATAAGGCACAAATCCATACTTCAAGTAAACATCCAAATGCCTATTGCCTACAATACCACCAGAAGAAAGTGCTGTTCCCTGTGTTGTCAAGGTCTTTTTAACAGCTTCATACGCTTTATCTACATCATAATTACGAATACCTTTCTGATATGCACTCACCATAAGAGGTATCTCATGCTGAGCTCCCATAATATCACAATACTCCACTCCCGGAGGTCCATTGGGTAACCATCCACCCACTCTGTAATACTCCAATAATGACTCTACCCACTTATTCATAATGTCTGGAGTAGCAAGTGCCCACAATTGATTGAGATTCCAAAAAGTATTCCAAAAAGCATCACAGCCATAAATAGGCGAAGCAGGATCTTTCAATTGTTGTGTTCGCTCATACATATCAACATATTGACCGTCCACATCACTGAAAATAGTCCTTGAACAATAAGAACGATATAAATTCGTATAGAACTTTCGTTTATCTTCCTCAGTTCCTCCTTCAATTTCAATGGTGCTTAAGATTTTTCTCCATTCATTAACGGCATATTTACGGACTGCATCAAAGTTCCAGCCAAAGCCTCCAGACTCCACTTCCAAATTCTTTCGTGCTTGTTCAATACTCACATACGATATAGCAGTCTTAAGCTGGATAATCTCACCCTCCTCCGTATCAAAATTCATAAAAGCACCGATATCATGTCTTCCCCAACAAATGCTTGAAGTAGTATCCACATACCCATTGACCCATGTTCCAAAAGATTTCATCGGTTTATCGACACGAGCAACAAAATATACTGTATAATCATTCAGCAGATTGGTTGGCTCATCATACGACGATTGGGTAGAGAAACCTTCTATTTCATAATCACTGACTTTGGATATAGAAGCCCATCTAACTTCATATGGATATTCCGAACCATTCTCCAAATCAAATAAAATACGGGAACTATCCGATTTTGGAAATGTATACCTTTGAAACCCCGTACGTGTTGTAGAAGTTAGTTCCGCTTTTATATTATAATCATCCAAAAGGACTGAATAATATGATAAAGAAGCTTTCTCATTTTTATGATTAATACGGGAGCGGTAGCCGCTATCAGGTTCGTTTTCTTCTCCCGGCTTAATTTTCAGAGGTCCGGTAACAGGCATGGTCAGTAAGCCCCCCATCGTCCAACTATGTATATGACTAAAACCTATGATCTGATTAATTTTATACTCATAACCACCTCTCCATACATTCCCCTGATTGTCCGGACTAAGCTTTACCATTCCGAATGGCATAGCTGGTCCGGGAAATTGCATCCATCTCGAATCAGAATTTCCAATCATAGAATCAACGTACTCTGTGACATCCCTTGACTGTCCCCAAAGAGAAGAGCTAAAGTATAACAAGAACAATAATATCACCTTTTTCATACTTATAAGTATATGAATTTCATATAAATACTTTACATGCCTACCGAACCTCTTTGATTAAGTTCAAATTCAGCTATCAATTAATTCCACCCCATCCCGGATTCTGTACAAAAATATCAGGATTCTTATTAACTTCATCTTGATGGAACGGCCACAAATAGTGCTTAGGTGCCTCAAATACTCTTTCCTCAACCAAAGTACGTTTAAAGAAACTATTATCACGGGCACCAATATCCATACCATGGACCGCTTTTACCTGATCGCTTATCTTCCAACGATTACAATCGAAATACCGATGAGTCTCCAAAGCTAATTCCACTTGACGTTCGCGTCTAATTTTTTGTCTCATTTCATCTTGAGACAAACCTGCCTTCAACCCTGGCAATCCCGAACGTTTACGAATCAAATTTACATATTTATAGACATCATCCACCGGACCAGAAGCCTCATTCAATGCTTCTGCATAATTGAGGTAAAGTTCCCCCAAACGGAAATAATTCCATGTCTTATTTACAAAAACTCCTCTTAAAATATCTACACCATCCTCATCCAAAAACTTACGCATCAGATAACCAGTAGTTGTATAGTCAGGTCCACCAGTACGTCCATCAGGAGCTCCCATACGGAAATCAATCTGACGTCCTCTCCAGTAAGCACCGCTATAAGTAACTGTTGCATAGAATCTCGGTTCTCTGTCTACAAACATATTAAAAGTATTTTCCGGATAATACCCCTCTGCATCTGCCTCTTCCGTAAACCCTTCTTCAGAATATCCTGATTCAGAATTAATTATTGGACTACCATCAGCATTATATCCTAAAATAGGAGTTGTACCATCTGCCATTTCATATGCATCAACAAGCTCCTGAGTAGGACATAAGCCTGACCAACCGCCTAAACTGAGCGGAGCGGCAGCACGTTCCATCTGGTCATAAATCGCCACATTCTTTGCAAAAATAATCTCCTTATTCCAGTTCTCTACAAACAAGTAACGGTAATTCTCCATTGGGTCACCTGACGGTGCATAATACAACCCATAACCTGCCTTTTCCATTTCATCTATACATGTTTTGGTATATTCGGCAGCAATCTTCCAACGTTCCGCTTCATAAGAGAGGGGGAACAAGTGATTTCCTTCTTTATCTGTAAAGTTTGCATAATCAGGATTACCATTCCACAAGGGGCTAGCCCTATAAAGTAAAGCCCTCGCCTTTAATGCCATAGCAGCAGCTTTTGTCACACGACCATATCTGTCTGCTCCTTCTTTCATTTTCAGCATACCTCCAGCCTTATCACACTCGTTAGTAATAAAATCTACACACTGATCTAACGGCATTCGTTTACACAATTCTGAAAAATCTTCATTGGGATCAAATACTTTCTCTGTAATGTGTATCGGCCCATAAATACGCAATAATTGGAAATGAAAAAATGCACGTAAGAAAGTAGCCTCTCCAATCCAACCGGCACGCTTTGACTCATCCATAGGAACCTTAGCTACATTTTCAAGAAAGATATTCGTTTTTCTAATACCCTGGTATGCCATATTGGAAATATCTTTTAAAACATTATCAGGTGTCCAGGACCCATTATTCATGAAGTAGGCAAAACAATTTGTATAAGGATAATCCAGCTCATCTGCCGCACCAACGAATGGATTGTGCCCCCAATCATTCGTGAAATTCAATTCCCAGGGCATATTCCAATAAATGGATGATAAGAATTGCTCTGCATAATTCTCTCGTGTAAACACATCATCAAGGGTCAAATCTTCATCAGGTGCTTTATCTAAGTAATCAGCACATGAAGTATTTACTCCCAATAATATCATCAACAAAGTGATGCAAACTATATTAATACGTTTCATATTCGCTCAAGTTTAATCGTTCTACTTTTTAAAAATCCACTGCAAGTCCAAAATTCACAGCCCGTTGAATAGGATACCAATTATCAGATTCCGGATCAATTGTGTGATTAATCTTATCCCATGTATAAAGGTTAGTTCCGTTTACAAACACTCTGAGATTATTGATCTTCAATTTACTTACAACTTTCTTTGGCAAAGTATAGCCAACTTCCAGATTCTTCAAACGCAAATAACTAGCATCTTTCTGCCAAACCGTCGACCGCCGCATACTTTGTACATTAAAGCCATCCGTAACCACCGGATATTTTGCTGCACCAGCAGTTTCAGGTGTCCAACGATTGTCATAAATTTCCTTGAATACATTGAAAAAGCCCATACCACTAGCAAATGGCCAGAAAGTACGATCTTCGAAGAAAGTACTCGTACGAGCAGCACCTGTAAAATAGGCACTCAAATCAAATCCCTTATATTCAATCGTACCACCAAATCCAAAAACCAATTCTGGTTCACGAGTATAACCTATTGCGCATTGGTCATTTGAATCAATAATATTATCTCCATTGATATCCTTATATTTCACATCTCCCGGTATTGGACGTCCACCCAATAAAGACTGGTCATACCAATTGTCAATATCTTCTTCTGATTCAAAAAATCCAGCAGCTACCAAACCGAACGGTTGACCGATAGGATGTCCTATCTCGGACAAATTTGAATAGAGTGGATCGGCTTTATCATTTTCAAGTACTTTACTACGAGCAAATGTTACATTCCCGCGTAATGAATAGAACAATCCGGAAGAAGTACGATCTTTAAATTCCAACAATGCATCAAAGCCTTTATTTTCTGCTTTTCCCAAATTACCCCATAAAACACTTGCAGCCAAGAAACCTGCTCCCGTTGGTACAGATTGGCGTTGCATTAAAATACCCTTTCTTTTTTCATAGAAAAAATCCATCTGTAAACTAAAACGGTCTTTCCACAAACCTAAATCAAGTCCTAAATTCGTTTTAACCGCAGTTTCCCAAGTAACATTGTTGTAGCCAATCTTAGATTCAATAATACCGGGCCATCTAATTTGATCTTGTCCAAAATAGTACACTTGTTCCCAATTCTGATCCATCTTTGTCAAATACAAAAAACGATCACCACCAATTTGGTCATTACCAACTTCTCCATGTGAAAATCTTAATTTCAAATTGCTTACTAAATTATCTTTCCAAAAAGATTCTCCAGAAACTAACCATCCTAAAGATATAGCAGGGAAGAAGCCCATTCGCTTTCCTTTCGGAAAGTTCTCTGATCCATTATAGCCCGCATTAAATTCTATAAAGTATCGCTGTGCATAGTCATAAGTCGCGCGCATCGCCAAACCTTGACTTCGATAAGGTAAATTCATAATAGAAGTCCCAGCAGACAAATTATCATATTGTCGACGATTTAAAAGTAACATACCTGCAACAGAATGTTTATCGAATGTGCGTTGATAATTTACCGAAAAATCCATATAGATAGCACGATTTGAATTTTGTTCGATACTATACCCCATTGCCTTATCGTCCCGGTGTGTAATATATTGATCTTCTCCAGTTTGTTCATTCTTGCCAATATATTGCTTTATACCAAATTCCTTATATCTCAATGCTTTGTTTGCGTGATAAAAGTCAAAAGAGAAATGCCCCTTCACCGATAGTCCTTTTGTTACTAAACGAGATAAGTCCCAGGTTAAACCTGCTGTAGATTGTATAGTAGTCAAATGCTCATCAGAGTAACCCGTTTGCGTAGATTGTCCCCATGGATTAGAGCCGATATACGTAGGCAGACCACTGATACTTCCATCCGGATTCGTCACAGGAAATGCAATAGGTCCAGTATCACGTAAACCATTAAAGATACCTGCTGCACCAGCACCCGGATAATTACGGTCATCAATAATACCACCAACACCCAGCTCTACAACCAAGTCTCTAGTCAAGTTTATATCTACGTTAGAACGATAATTATATCTGGAAACTTTTGCATTCGTATTATGAGGATTACTTTTATCCGTTTTATATATACCTGTCTGCATTGAATATCCCAAATTCACGTAATACCGTACTATTTCATTACCGCCAGTTACACTCAAATTGTTTATTGTCTGATATGAATTTTTATTAAGAACCTTATCTATCCAATCCACATTCGGATATAAATAAGGATCTGAACCTGTACGGAATTTCTCCAACTCTTCATTAGACCAACGAGGAGCCTTGCCCACATTAGCCAATCCCTCGTTCATTAATGAGGCATATTCATAACCGTCAATATAATTACGCTCGGCCAAGCTGGAAAGAATAGCAGATTCTGTTCGGAACGAGACTTGAGGCTTACCTTGCTTACCTCTCTTTGTATTAATCAGAATAACGCCATTAGCACCTTTCACACCATAAACAGCAGTTGCCGAAGCATCCTTAAGTACAGACAAACTTTCGACTTCATCTGGATTTACTGAACTTATAGACCGCTCAATACCATCTACTAAAACCAAAGGTGCCTTTTCTCCCCAAGTTGCAATACCACGAATATAAATAGACGCTGCATCAAATCCTGGTTCACCAGATGTCTGTCGTGTTATAATACCTGGCATGCGACCAGAAAGCGCATTTGGTAGTGAAGTGGTTGCAGTTTGCTTAATAGCTTTAGGAGCAATGTTGGATATAGATCCTACTACACTGACCTTTTTCTGAGTACCATACCCTACCACCACAACTTCTTCCAATTGAGTATCTCCCTCTTTCATTATGATTTCCAGATTCTCTTTTCCATTAACTGGCAGTTCAAGATTTCCAAAGCCAACATAAGTAAACAACAATACACCGTCACTAGGAGCTTCTAATGTAAATTGTCCATTAGCATCAGTAATCGTACCGATAATTGTTCCTTTTACTACAACATTTACACCAGGAAGAGTAATACCAGCCTCATCCTTTACGATACCTGTAACTTTAATCCTTTGAGAAGGAGACATAAAAGCAACATTGTCAGTGTCAAAGGAAACAGATTCACCTAATACATTCAAGGGAAATGCCAAACACCCTATAAATGCATACAACTTAAAATTCCAAAGAAAACTCTTTTGAATTTCTGTTCGAACGCTTTTGTTTTTCATAATTTTAAATACCATATTTTTAGTTCAACAAAGAAGTAGATATAGTAATTTACCCATACCTATTACTAAGAGCAAAAGTAGACTATAGAACAGTATTTCGATGAAACAAATGTCTCATTAAATACCATAAACATCCCCTTAAGGAGAAAAAAATAGAATTTTTTTCCTATACAGAACTAATAGGAACTTTGTTGTTTCTTATCAGAATACACAATATATTCCCATGAACGCAATAATGCATTAACATTCTGTTTATCAACCACTACCTTGATATTATGTTTTCCATTGGGCAATTGATAATTCCAGAAAAGATCTAAACGACGATAACGGAAACTTGTTGGAAACTCAGCTTCCTCTACAAAATGATTATCAATATAAAGTTTTGCTTTTATAATATCATCCGGTTGACTATAGTCCCTACGAATCGCCTCACCCCTAATTACAAAACCAACCCCATCTATGTCAAAAGATAAAGTATCAATATCTGTACAGTTCAATCCTTTCTTAACCAGCGGATACACTCCTTCAAAACATTGTTCTAAACGTACAGCAGTAGGCTTTTGTATCGGTAGCATTACCTGATTGTCAAACACCGTCCCTCCATTTTTCTCTATCATTAGAAGAGCATGTCTATAACTAATAGCATATAAATCATCTAAACTCAATGAAGTATATTTAAATTTCTTGGCTTCTGCTCCTCTCAAACCTTGCATCCAATATTCCGGAATCTGACTATAGCCCAGCATCACACCTAAAATACCACCGGCAGAAGAAGGATTACAATCAGAATCTTGCCCAGCACGTGTAGATATTTCCATTGTTTTAGTAAAATCTCCATTACCATACAACAAACCAAGAACAATATAAGCTGCATTTATCTTTGCATCAATATCTAATGGTACAAAAACTCCATCAGGACATCCAACTTCTTCCGAATAATGTTTCTGCAATTCAAACCATGTCTGTTTCCAATCATCCGGGTATTGTTTATGCCATTTTATTACATCCGAAATACATTGATAGAATGTACTTTCAATAGGTATGGTTTTCAAAGCTTCCTCCACAATATACTGAATATCATTTGATATAAAAGCCAAACTATACATCGCACCCACATATACTCCACCATACCAACCATCACCATAACACATAATATGTCCAATCTTATCGCTAATCTCAGAAGCAGAATTTGGCATACCTGGATTCATCAAGCCAGCAAAATCAGCTTCAATCTGATAATCTATATCATCCGCATGGGGATTAAACAACCAATGCCCAGACTCCTTTACCCCATGTAAAATATTGTATCTAGCAGCCTGATTAGCATGCCACAAATTATAGTCTGCCGTCGCAAATGCAATGGCAAAAGAATCAACAGGAGCGTCTAGTCCAACTCTTTCCAATACATCTACAAATGTCAAATCCATATAAATATCATCATACAAATCGGGCCAAGAATCCATTAACTCTTGTACATAGCCTTCATGCCATGGGATAGACTGATAATCTTGTATAAATGTTCCCTGATATCTGAACTCCGTATGACTGCCAAAACTAACTCCAATGGTTTGTCCTGCCCATCCTCCTTTTATTTTATCCAAAAGTTGGCTTGTAGACATGGTATTTGTAACTGACGAAGATTGTTGGTGGCAAGAAGTCATTGTTCCTCCAGCCAAAAACAAGATTAATACAATAACTAATTTTTTTCCGATTGTTTTCATAATATTATCTCATAAGTATTCTGCAAATCCAATAGCCTATAGTATTCTATTGCGCATAAATTCAATTACTTCTTTTTGATAAGGAATCGAAACTTGCGCTCCAATTCTTGTGACAGACAAAGCAGCAGCTGCTGTTGCAAACTGTACACAATCCTGTAAATCTACTCCTTCCACCCACTGAGCTACAAAAGCACCACAGAACGTGTCACCAGCTCCTGTCGTATCTACTGTATTCACTACATATGAAGGAATCTGTTTCTCCATCTCATCCGAAACAATAACCGACCCCTTTTCTCCCAATGTCAGAATTACGACTTGTCCTACTCTTCTCAATAGACTTCGAGCAATACCTATCGGTTCCGAAAAGTCCAATGACTGTCCTGCTATAAGCATAGCCTCAGTCTCGTTCAGAATAAGAATATCCACTTTCTCCAGGATATAAGAAGGTATCTGCTTGGCCGGAGCTGGGTTCAAAATGATTTTAGTGTCAACAGTATGAGCATACTCAATCAACGAAATCACCGATTCATAAGGAATCTCCAGCTGCAGCACCAATGCATCCGCTTCTTTTATAACTGGAAGAATAGTATCCATTCTTTCTCCTCGCAATAAATTATTTGCCCCTGGAGCCACAGCAATGCAATTCTCTCCATTTTCCGCAACAAAAATAAAAGCAATCCCAGTAGAGTGTCTCACACACTTCTGAATATAATCCACATCAATTCCACTATCTACAAAAGAGGTTATAAGTGTATCTGCATAGGCATCATCTCCCAGACAAGAAATAAATGAGACATGTCCTCCTGACCGGGCAGCAGCAATTGCCTGGTTAGCTCCTTTGCCTCCATATGAAAGGCAATATTCTGCATCTCCTATTGTCTCACCCGGTTCAGGCAGGTGACTGACGCGGGCAATCAAATCAACATTCGTGCTACCGACCACAACTATTTTCTTACATTTTTCCATTTCATCATTAGATATATAAATTACCATTTAAAGTCCCGCATAAATAATCAAACCGATTCCAGACAAGAACAGAATGAACATACATGTCAGTAAAGTTCTGTTTATTTTAGGACCTCCCACAAATTCTTTCCAAATAAATACGCCCCAGAATGCAGCCACCATCGTAGCACCTTGTCCCAATCCATATGAAATGGCTGCACCGGCTTTTTCCGTAGCCAACAAACTGAACAGATTGCCAATACCCCAGATTATACCACCCAATATTCCTACAGCATGCAGACGGAAACTACCAGCAAAATAATCCCCATAAGATGTAGATGTACCGACAAAAGGACGCCTCATGGCGGCTGTATTGAAAATGAAGTTACTGGTGAAAATACCAATAGAAAAAATCACCATTGCTGTATAGGGGGTCATCTTACCGACTTCAGGACATTCAAAATTCTGCAAATCCATAGAACTTGCAATAAAGCGGAAAAAGAAAGACATCATAATACCTGCCACTATAGCTATCACAATACCTTTTGTTTTTTGTTGCTCCCCACCTTTTCCCATATTCTTATAGGCCCAAGCATTAAAGACAATCGCCACAATCACCAGCAGAACTCCTAAGAAAAGGAATACCGGACTACCTTGCGGTGCATTAAAATAATTAATGAATACTCCCAGAACCAAAGCCAGCCCTACTCCCAATGGAAAGGCCACAGACATACCTGCAATAGAAACAGAGGCAGAAAGTAGAATATTGGAAAGGTTGAATATGACACCCCCGATAAGAGCCGAAGCCAGATTAGATGCGTCAGCCTGCAACAAATCATCAACAAAACCTCGTCCCAATTCCCCTACGCTCCCCATTGTAAACGCAGCCAGAAGTGACAAAAGTAACACACCTATTACATAATCCCAATAGTAGAGTTCGTATCGCCAGACACGACTGCCCGCCAGCTTCTGGGTATTGCCCCAAGACCCCCAACACAGCATTGTTATAAAACAAAACACTACTGCCAACGAATAATTTTCAATGATAAACATAGTATTAGAATTGATTTATTAGAATTAAATACTCAAACAGTTACTGACCACAAAATTAACCTGCAAAAAGGATTTAGCATATAATAAATGTCCCAATAAATAATACAAAAGTCTCAATCCCATTCCAAACTATTTCACATCTTATATCCTGAGACTATTTTACCTTTTCTACAGTCAAATAGTCCAATCCTATCAATGAATTAACTGCCTTTTCATTTTTATCCAGCTGTACAAGTTTCAAGAAATTCTCCCCTTTCTTCAGCTCCAATATACCTAGTTCAACTGTCATCATGCTCAACTTTGAATTATAAGTATCAACAGAGGGAAGAACCGGACTTTCATTTACCTCAACAGAAAAGCGACCATAATCTGGGGCAATCGTAAACCTGCACTTTACCGAATATTTTCCTCCCTCATCAACCACAAAACCTAAATTAGCACAATCTCCTTTCCTACTTTCTCTCCATATAAACTGTACTCCATTACTCCAATTCATCTCAGGAATACACTGCGTTCGTTCCATGCCACCAGTTACAGAAATATTCATAAATTCTCCCTCCACTTTTCCATTTTTGTCAACAGAGTTACTCACCAGGTCATTCTTATGCTTCGCTATATCAATTACAGCCATCTTTTCTTCTGGTTTCCGGTTCGTTTTTCCTCCCGGAAGCATATACCAATAAGTAGTCGGTGCGTAATTGACATATGTCGCACTCTGATGCCAAAATTCCATATCAAAAACAAGAGATTTCTTAAACGTTATGCCATCCAACCCACGATATCTCAAATTTGCCACGTGTCCAGGCTGATAAGCTCCTGTGCCATCGGGTTGGGCAATAAAAGGATGTTCAAAGAAATTTGGCATACACCAAGCATAACCGTAATAATCCTCCGTCCCGGTCCCAAAATGTGACGGGAAACTTTCTCCATCAATATATACCTTTTCATCCCCTTCACCCCACCAATCACCAACTGTATTAAAGATTGTTATAGCATCACCAACATAAACACCTTGACCAGTTAAAGTTACAAAGTTTATGTCTTCTGCATCCAATGTCCCATTGATACTCTTATGTAACCCTGTATATTTACGATGATATTCCATCCAGCCTACGCCGAAATACATGGTTCTCTCATTCCATTCCCAATCAGACGAATAAACAGTAAGAGATGTACTCACTACTTCAGTTCTCAAATTCTCCAGAGAAATTTCACATTTATCTTTATACGGCATCACCCAATAACAAGTCATCATAGAATCTTTGCTTACAGTAGTATAAAACGAACTATAAGGCGAAAGACGATTACCCGTTCCATAAAAATCACCAACCGGACACCAAACTGTCTGATTACCATCAAAAGTAATTCTAAGTATCACGGAACGTAAAGCTTGAGCCAAATCATCAGCAGATAGTTTAAGTTGTATACCACGTATAGCTCCTCCACCCTCTAGAACAATCCGATTCTCTCCCGATAAATTCGTAATAGCCTTATCCCCAGATACTTTTTTTTGATATTTTCCTTCAAGAATAGGTTGTTCCATCAGTTCTCTCTGTGTACCATCAAGTACATCAGCTTCCTTTTTCAAATCATCCAAAGTAAATGTTTTTACAATACTTCCCTTATCATATGTGCGATAGTTTACACTATAAAAGAAGTTCTCTCCGGGTGGACGATTCCCTGCTGCAGTGATACCAGGAGTTTCATAAGTAATCTTGCAATGCTTTGCATAAGGAATCGGTAAATACAAATCATGTCCCCGTTGTTTATAAGGAGTCAAAGGAGATACAGACGTAGATATAGGCGCATCTGCCAGAAAGTGACCACTGATAAGACTCAGTACCTCACCTTCAATAGCTGGTATATCCGAATCATCCAAATAAAAACGTAATATACCGTTATCATTATAGTTGGCCACCGTAATCCATATACGTACTACAGCACCAGGTCCTTCTGCGTCAAACATAACAAATTCCCTACGTCCATCCTTTTCTTCCGTACGAAGAAACTGGCTAAAATCCCAATTAGCAAACCAGTCATAAGAACCTTTCACTGCATGATCTGAGAAACGGTCATAACTGCTGAACTGCCGCACAGTGTAATATGGAGATGGATAATCAACCAATGACTCACGGTTGGTCATCTCCTGCAACAAAGAGGAAAAAGTTATCTCATTACCATTAGCAAACGAAGAAAGTATAAACACCTGCATCAGCAAGACCAAAAAGAATTTACTACATGTCATTATTTGTCATGATATTAAAATTATACCAGATATTTTCTATACCAATACATAAGCTCCCTTACAGTCCATACATAGTCTTAGTCAGTATCCCGACGTCAAACGTTGGGGTGTATTCAAATATTTATGGACTACCGGATCTTCCAGTGCCTCTGGAGTATTCACAATAGACATCGGAATATAATACGAATCAGCCATATCAGTGAGCTGCTCAACAGACTGTTTCCCTTCACGGTATGTCAAATCAAACTCAAAATTCATTTCACCGGGAGAATCTACACAGAAGTTAACTACCCATAAGTTATTGTAAAGCATACCATAAAGTTCATTTTCTTTTTTAGGAGCATCCTGCAATCGCATCCCCATATGATGTCCTCCAAAACTGACAATTGGAACGTCTCCTGACGACCAGATCCGTGCACCATCCTCCGCTTCATATTTCACCCAGCTGTCTATAACAAAAAAGTCCTTGCATGAGTTAGGTATTTGTTCTTTGTACAGTTCATAAGGAATTCCTCCATTGGTAGCAACCGGTTGTCTACAATCCTGAGGAAAAGGAAACTTAGCATAGAATACTTCTGGTGCTATTGATGAAATTCTGTCAAAGAAAATATTAACCTTCGCTCTCGGAACCTCTTTGAAAATCTCAACCTGACGGTTCATATTCTTCACCCTTGGATGTTCCATATCCTGCGAAACAATCCATGAATAAGGTGTTTCTCTCACTTTAGCCTTACTTTTCGGTTTTGCCCACTCCATTCTAGTAATCTCATTGAACTTCTCTATACGTTGTGCTTCATCCATATGCATATAGATATCACCTTGAGACCATCTGTCCATATCATTGAAGTGTACTACCATGAAGTCGGCAAGCCCTTCCGTAAACAACGGTTCATCCATACCTTTCCAGCGTGCAGATGTCACCCAACCGTTCTTATCAAAAAATAACTCCGGCAAATCTATTTTCTTATCAATAATCTCTACCTCCGAGGTATCAAGTGCAAAACGAGTAAACGAATTAGCCGGCATATCAGATACCCAAAACCATGCCTCAGTTCCTCCGGGAATCGCCTCACGACTAGTATTAAGATTCTCATCAACTACCCAGCGCCAAACATAATCTCCCTCTTTAAACAAAGGATATGACTTTCCATTCTCCAAGTTTCGTACAGATTTATAGTCTACCTCCCTAAAACCGGTAACATCCAGTTTAACCCATCCTGTATAAGATGCATTTGCCGCATTAACAACATACAAACCAGCATCTGCCTGCGCGAACTTATTACGTGCCAGTTGTGCCAGTAAATATTTTCCCCGCTCCCACGGACGATAAGCAAAACCATTCTTTTCATTCAGCTGTCCTTGCGTATATAAACTATAAGGTGCCTCTGAAGTCTCATTAGAACCATATGTATGTTCAAAATAACGGCATAACAAACGGTTAATCTCTTTCAATTCATCTTTAGCTCCACTATTCAGTTCTCCCCATACTGGCGAACTGATCGCTTTTGTATGGTAAACAGCACGACGTGCCACTTCCATCTCGCGTGGCATAGCTGCACCACCAAAAGCCCACCAATCTTGCCACTCACCTTCGAAAGTTCTCAATTGATTTCCAATCTCCTTTTCTATATTCCTCATCGCCTCACCTGCTGTTTTCATACGCAACATAGGCTTGAAACCCATCTCATTCCATTTTTTGATAAAAGCAAGCAACTGTGGCATAGGACCATCATTATCACATCTCCACTCATTGGTAAAAGTCAATGTAAGGAAGGGGTAATCGTACCCTTTTTCTCTCAAATCCTTCAAGCGTTTCACACACACATCATATGCTCCATGCATAGATACATCATCAGTCTGTAGAATATTACCATTGCGCGGCCATGATGTTTGCGTATTGGCATATTCCCGCTGTTGTAAACGCCACTCCTTTTCCGCAAAGAAAAGATAACCTTGCCAATAAGGATATCCTGACCAAACCAAAAGTTTTCTATCATCAGGCATTTTCCACCAAAAAGCACCAGGTTGCTCTACCGGAGAACCACCCCAATGCGGATTAATGCCAGTCCAGATATAATGTATGTCACGGTCAAGTAACCTTGTTGCTGCTGCACGTGGGAAACCATTCACATCATGTTGCATACCCACTTCAATATCCAATTGAGACCACATATCTTTAGGAATCCAGTCAAACATCTCATCCCATTGTTCCTTATTGGCATAAGGGTGTATATGAAAAGGCATAGCATTGATTCCAATCTGTTTGTTTTCAATCATGTCTAGCATTGATTCCCGTCTGTCCTCAGAAGCTGAATTCCACCATGAGTAAAATGGATCTAACGCTTCTACTGTCCATGCAAACCGATTCTCCGGAATTTCATCTTTGGTCTTCAATGCCAAATCCAATGCCACATCAATAAAACGTTTATGCAAATCAACAGCAATCAATGCATGGTCAGTATAGCCATAATCAGTATGTGTGATATGAACAATATCAATATACTTAAATCCTAGTGTGTCTTTTCCCTCTACACTGCTCTCTACCGTATTTTCCGTTGTGTTTTGACAACTGCAAACCAAGGCGCCCAAAAGGAACAGTGCACCGATAAATAGTTTGTTAACTATACATTTCATAATATTCCGATTTTTGATATTTATTTTTTATTGAAAATACATACTTTACCCTGAGACCTTCCACTTCAGTCCACAAAATCTTTAGGTAATACCCCAAATTGTTTTAAGAAACATTTGGAAAAATAAGAAGGAGAATTGAACCCTACCATATAGCAAATTTCATTGACCCGATTTTCACCATCCTTCAACAATTGGGCTGCACGCTTCAGGCGTTCTATACGCAAATATTCATTAGGAGTCAAATCAAGTACTCCCTTTATTTTCCGATAGAAATTAGAACGGCTCATATTCAGCATTTCAGCCATATCCTCCATACTGAACTCCGGACTATGAAGATTAGAAAGAATTATTTCATTCAGCCTTTTAATGAATTCCTCATCAGCCTTTGTCAACGCCATTGTATTGGCAGCCACAAAGGGAGACTTGGCAAAAGTTTGACGTAGCGTTTCTCTATTCTTAATCAAGCTGGCAATCGCAGCCAAAAGATATTCCGGTGAGAAAGGCTTCTCAATATATGCATCAGCTCCTAGCTCCAACCCCTCTACTTTAGACTGTATATTAGTTTTAGCTGTCAATAGGATGATGGGGATATGACTATAATCCAATTTGGATTTTACAGTCTTGCATAACTCAAAGCCATCCATTAGTGGCATCACGACATCACTTACAATCAAGTTCACAAAATTTTCATCCAATATACGCAAAGCCTCTTCTCCATTGACAGCTGTCAGAACGATATACTCATGCGACAACTGCCTACTTACGAAAGAAAGCATTTCCGGATTATCTTCAACTACCAATACAGTATATCTGTTTTCATTATTTTCTTTAAGCTCCTCCCACTTCGCCTGGAGTTCGGCAGAAGGTTCCATATTACTGACATCCCCAGATTCCATCGTAATAGCATTATCTTGGGTGAGTGGTAGAGTAAGGCAAAATATATTTGCGTCTTCTCCCTCCACCATTCGTAAACTTCCCCGATGCAGTTCAGCCAAAGAACGGGAAAGCGCCAGTCCAATACCTGTGCCGGAAACCACCTTTCCATTTTCCTCCCCATTAAAACGGACAAATGGTTTGAATATTTCCTCCTTCATTGTATCCGGTACGATAGGCCCATCATTCACTGTCCGAATATGGAATATTCCATTCTCCACAGCCATATCCGTTTCCAAGAAAATCTGTACATAGCTCTCTGCATACTTCATGGCATTGCTCAACAGATTACTGAGTATCTTGGTAAAAGCTTCTTTATTGACATGCGCGTAGCAAGCCCGTTCAGGTATTTTCAAAGTGAGATCCAGTCCTTTCTGTTTGGCAAGAGAAGTAAATCTCAAATGTGTCTTCTGTACTACTTCCGTTATATTGCATCTAGTGAAATTCAAACTGAATCCTTGACTTTCAGTCTTGCGAAAATCCAATAACTGATTCGTCAGATTCAGTAAGCGTTCCGTATTCTGTTCCATGATATTCAGATCCTCACGAGTTTCCGCATCAACATCTTTTTTTAGAATGATATTTTCCAAGGGTCCTTTAATCAAAGTTAAAGGAGTACGTATCTCATGTGCCACATTCGTAAAGAAATCGAATTTTGCATTATAGATTTCACGTTCTTTCTCCTGCTCGAACTTTTCCATCTGCCTTTGTTGTTTTCTGTTATTCCGCTGCTTCAGATAGAGATAAAGATAGGCAAAGAAAATCAAGAACAGTAATGCATAAACGACATATGCCCAAACAGAAAGGTAGAAAGGCGGCAGAATACGGATATGTAAAGTCGTCTCTTCTTCATTCCATATTCCATCACTATTGCCTGCCTTTACCCGAAACGTATAATCTCCATAATGCAGGTTAGAATAAGTCACCAACGGACTCTCCCCTACAGTCAACCACTCACTATCAAAACCATCCAACTTATACATCAGTTTATTCATCTTCGGAGCCTGATACCCCAAAGCAGCAAGCCGGAAAGAAAAAGAATTTTGCTCCGCACAGAGTAACAACTTATCCGAGAAAGTAATATTTTCCTGTAACGGCGAATTCTCAGCACCAGCCCGCATCTCTTTATTGAAAAGGAGAAAATCGGTAATGACGGCAGAAGGAACATATTTATTTTCCGAGAATGTCTTTGGATTGAAGGCGACAAAACCGTCAATACTACCAAAATAGATAGTACCGTCCTTATCTTTAAAACTGGAACGATAGTTGAATTGGTCACTCGGCAACCCGTTCGCCGTCGTATATACTTTTACCGCTCCTGAAGTTAAATCAAAACGGGCTAAACCATTATTCGTCGTTAACCAGAATACCCCGTCTTCATCTTCTGCAATTTGGTAAACCACATCATTCGGCAATCCATTACCGGTATCATAGCGTGTAAAGTTTTCTGTTTCCGGATGAAACAGACAGATTCCTCTTCCCTGGGTAGTCAGCCAGACATTCCGGCGTGAATCTTCAAAAACACTCAGAACCTTATTGTTGGAAAGGCTCTTTTCATCTTTTTCATTGTGTACATAATTCTTCCATTCTTTCTTACTGACATCATAACGAAAAACCCCACAAACATATGTAGCCAACCACAAGTTTCCACTGGTATCTTCCTTAATGTCATACACAAATATTCCTACTAATTCCGGAATTATATCAAAACTGTCCGTTTGTCTGTTATAACGCATCAAGCCACATCCTGTCCCAATATAAATGTCCCCTGCAGCAGTCCTGCAAATAGCAAAAACATTATTGTCATTCAAGGAATGTGGGCCGCCGTCATATTGATATGACCTTACAATAGTTTCCGTACGGGTATCAATTACCTTCAGTCCTTTGGAAAAAGTTCCTACCCAAAGCTCATTCTCTACCGAACACAACCCATGCACATTTGTAAAACCAAGACTCGGAGTAAAGAACTTGAATTCCTTCGTCACCGGATCAAACCTATTCAATCCACCATCTTCTGTTCCAATCCATAACTTTCCCTGACTATCCTGGCAGAACTCACGTATCCGTTTCCCATGTAAGCCATCATTCACTCCCTTCGGATAATATCTTTCAAAACAAGTATATGAATGCGGATAGTAATTGATACCTCCAAAATAAGAGCCTATCCAAACGCCACCTTCGCAATCCTTACACAAAGAATAAACTGCATTATCCGACAGTGAATACGGATCATACATAGAACTTTTCAAATGCACATATTTATCTGTTCGAAGATTATAAATATAGATCCCAGACTCACATCCTATCCATAATTCATCGTCAGAAAAAGACATCAACTCACGGCACCATATCCGTTCCCCCGTCTCATCTGTCAACAGCAAATCGCGGACTTTTCCCGAACTAAGATTCATTTCCTTTATACCTCCACCGACAGAAGCTATGTAAAAGCAGTTATAAGCCCCCGGCAGTACCTTCATGAGCGGATCACCTTCAAAGACCTTCTTACCATCAGAAGAGACAAAAGGATGAATCGTCTTGAGTCCGTCTTTTGAATAGAACAATCCGTTTCCATAAATCCAAATCGTTTCACTGTTATCAAAAACAACACAATGTACATTCGAAGTCAAAAAAGGGAACTCCTTAAGTGTATGGTTCCTTAATGCCTTTGTCTGCAAATTATAATGGAATATACCCTGGCGTTCTACCGTAATCCATACATCTCCATTTTTGTCTCCAACAATCATGGCTGCAGCATTATCTATGGTAGTACCTTCATCACTTAACTGTTTGAAAGGCTCAAAAACATCTCTTTCCGGATAATATATATACAATCCCATATCCGTACCCACCCAAATATTGCCTTCCACATCTTCATATAGAGCAAGTATATAGTTGTTCCCAAGACTATGCTCATCTGTCCTATCATATTTGAATATCTTAAATGACGAACCGTCATAGCGGTTTAGACCGTCTTTGGTTCCAAACCACATAAAGCCGGCTTTATCTTGTAGAATATCGTATACTGTATTTTGAGATAGCCCGTCCCGGATAGTAAGACTATTAAGATAATAGTGCTCCCCGATTGTTTGTGCATAACAAGTGAAAAAACATATCAGGCATATAAAAGCTATCAGCATTTTCTTCAGATTCGTGTTCTTCATCGCTCTATTATTTAGACCTCAAATATAGGCCATTTTGCCAACGAACGATAAAAAATGCGTCCCAATGAATGAAAGATTCGTCCTATCCCCCTCTATCTCGCTAGATAAGGGGGATTTAGAGCTGCAATATTTCCTACTTCTTTTCTATCCGAATGCGCGCATCCACCGCTATCACCTGCTTTTCAGTCGCCAACAATGGATTGATATCCATCTCCTTGATTTCCGTTGCAAAGCGCAGCAAGGTGGAAAGCCGTACAATAATTTCGGCAAATTTATCTTCATTCACTCCCTTCTGCCCACGCGTACCTTTGATAATCTTATAGGCACGCAACGAGTGAATCATGGAGTAAGCCTCCTCGTAGGACAACGGTGCAAGACCGGAAGATATATCCTTCAGCACCTCCACAAAAATACCGCCCAGACCGCAGAGTACCACATGTCCGAACTTCTCTTCATATTTGGCACCGATAAACAATTCCGTACCCTTCAGCATCGGCTGCACCATGATAGCACTAGCTTCGGGAATCTGCATCATACGGTCGAATTCCAATGCCAAATGCTGTTCACTCTTGATATTGAGCACAACACCGCCCACATCCGACTTATGCACCGGCCCCACCACCTTTGCCACCACCGGGAACCCCGTGCGACGCGCAAAGGCAAGCACTTCTTCCTTGTTGTCCGAAACAAACTCCTCCACAATAGGAATACCTGCAGAGCGGAGCAATGCCTGCACATAGTGCGGGGCGATATAACCGTCCGCAGGAATGGAATCTATAATCCGGCGGATACGGGGAACATCCACTCCAAAGAGCTCGATTTCATTATTGGCAGGCCGCGGGGCATTCATTATCCGCGAAAGTGCCGTACCCAAAGTCACTTCATCGGCAAAGTTCACATGGCCTTTTGCCAGAAAAGCAGCAACCTCGGCTCCTGCCGTATTGATGGAAGGAAGAATCGGAAAAATCGGCTTCTTGCAATGCAGCATCTTCTCGTGCAGCACATCATACATTTCAAACATGGTCACCAGCCCCGGAGTGCCGAAAATAGCCATTACAGCATCAATATTGTCAAACTTCTCCTCACAATACTCCAGACAGAGGCGCAGATGTTCCGGCGTACCCGTAGCCAGAATATCAATGGGATTCCCCACAGCCGCACCGGGGAAAAGCTTACCCTTAAGTTCCTCCGCCACCGGTCCTTCCAGTTTCGGAACATTCAGTCCACCCTTACTCAATGCATCGGTCAGCATCACTCCCGGACCGCCGGCATGGGTAATGATGGCGAAGTTTTTCCCTTTCAGTTCCGGCAGTGTGAAGATACAACCTACGGTCGTCAGCTCCTCGCGCGAATAGCAACGCACAATACCCGCCTTACGGAACAAGGCCTCTACCGCCGAATCGCTACTGGCAATGGCCCCCGTATGCGAACTCGCCGCCCGGCTGCCGCTTTCGCTACTGCCCGCCTTGATGGCCGCAATCTTACAGCCCTTCTTGATGAGCGAGGATGCATGAAACAGCAGACGGTCGGGGTCACCGATACTCTCTATATAAAGAAGTTTTATTCTGGAATCTGCTTCCGGATTGAAGTGTTCGTCCATGTATTGCAACACATCCTCCACGCCGATTTGCTTGGCATTGCCCACAGACCATACAGAGTTGAATTGCAATCCCTTGGTTACGGCGCTCTCCAATATGAACACCGCTGTGGCACCGGAGCTGGAAATCAGGTCCACCCCTTGCGGATGCAGTTGCGGGATGGGCTGGCTGAATACACTGTGATGCCACGAGTTCATAAAACCGATACAGTTGGGGCCTATCAGAGAGGCTCCATACCGGTTCACCGTTTCCAGTATGCGATCTTCCAGCACAGCACCCTCATGGGTCTCCTCACCAAAACCGGCAGAAAGGATAATGAACGCCTTCACCTGCTTCTCCGCAGCAAGCATCTCCACCGCATCGGGACAAAGCGCGGCAGGTATGGCAAGGATGGCAAGGTCCGTATCGGGAATGTCCTTCACATCCGCAAAGGCAGCAACACCCTGCACTTCAGTCTCTTTCGGATTCACGGCACGAAGCTCACCGGTATATCCGCCGCTAAGCAGATTTTTCAGGATAGCCCCTCCGGGTTTGTGTACATTGTTGGATGCCCCCACTACCACAATACTGGCCGGGTGAAGTAATTGGCTTGTTATCATAGTCTGTTTTACATTAAGTTAATGATTCATGCACAAATATACATTTTCCATACATAAAAGCAATCGGTAAAAGAGAAAATAAGCTTAATCCCTTTGCAAAATATAAATAAGTTTACGGAAGTATATATATTTGTGCCATCAATAACAATACGCAGAAAACTACCCTATATGGAAAGCCGTGTCAAAGAGATAGATTATCTGAAATGCATCTTCATCACCTTGATGATTATCTTCCACCTTGTATATATAGGCGACAAGTATCCGTATGCGAAACAAATCGTCTATACGTTCCACATGTCCGCTTTCCTGATTATTTCGGGCTATCTGGCCAATAACCGGAAGGATGCCCGAAGCTTTCTCCGCAAGTTTCTATGGATTTTCATTCCGTATGCCTGCATGGAGGCGGCCTATACGGTGATGTCGCATTTCCTGCCCGTACGCGAAAGTGTAGATGCCATTACTCCTACCGTATTGCTCGACAAGATATTCCTCCATCCGATGGGGCCTTACTGGTATCTGCATACACTGATTCTGTGCAGCCTCATCTATTATATCACATTCCGCTATGTAAGGCTGTCGGTTGTCTCCCGGCTGGTTGTGACCGGTGTCTGCCTGTTTGCCCTTTCCCATTGGGGAGGATTGATGAACTTCTCCAATGCCCTCTATTTCCTTATCGGCATGACAGTGAGCCAAAGCGGGCTTCGTTTTACACAAGTCTTTCGCGCCACAACCTTCGCCATTGTTCCATTCGTAATACTATGCTGTTTTCCCGCCAATCTGGATAGGGGTACTCTGGCAGGAGTCGCCATCACCTGGCTTTCCATCAGCCTGCTGTTGGCAGCCTACGGCTATCTGCCGGCACAAGCCAAACGGCTTGCCTTCTTTATAGGGCGCAATACGCTGGTCATACTCCTTTTCTCACCCATTTTCACCATTCTGTCCAAGGCGTTTCTGCCCGTGTTCGCCTTCGACCCTACGGGGATGCTGTTCCTTGTCACTGCCACCGCCTTCACTCTTAGCGGCTGCATGGGTATGGCGTGGGCTATGGACAAGATGCACGTTTCCAGATTCTTCTTCGGGAAGAGGACTATATTGTGCTGAGACGGTTCACGTCTTCGCCCACAAAGGGAAGTTTCACCACAAACTCCTTTTCGTCCTTAAGAATCTCCACCAGCGTGCCGTATAGGGCATACTGCCGCTGCAGGTTCTTCAATCCCGCTCCGTTACTGGCCACATAGTTGCGCAACTGAAGATTGTTGCGTACCGTAATCCTTTCGTTTCCTATGGATATATGGACTATCAGCGGCGACTTCTTTGTACTGATATTATGCTTCAAGGCATTCTCCACAAGCATCTGTATGCTGGCAGGAATGACGAGACAATGATGATTCCGCAAATCATCTTCTATCTCCACATGCAGCGCATCGCCAAAGCGGATATGCTCCAGGTATAAATACGACTCTACGAACGACAGTTCTTCCTGCACGGTCACCGTAGCTCTGCCATGCGTAGTGAGCAGATAACGGTACACCGTAGACAGCTTCTTGGCAAACCGGTTCGTCTTTTCGGTATCCTGATAAGCAAGGGAGGCAAGGACATTCAGACTATTGAATAAGAAATGAGGATTAATCTGGTTTTTCAGCACCTCGAACTGATACAGCGCCTTCTCCTTCTCGATGACAGCCATCTGCTTCTCCATCTCCGAACGTTGCAGGCTATAGAAGAATATCTCTATCTGCAGAACGATAATCCAGTTCCACGGCACTACCGGCAGGGAGTTTCTCAGGATATGCCAGAAATTTCCATGCCCGCCCATCAGCAGGAAGTTCAAGATGTACGTCAACAGAACAGCCAGTGCAGTGGTCAACACAATATCCACCAGAATCCTCACCGCATTGTTGCGCTGTTTCAGTCTTTTATATATCAAGTTGATAACCCCAAAGTCGATGAACCCCAGCCCTATGCACAAAGGAAGATTCAGAAAGAACTGCACCATGATATTCGCATACCACGGCTTACCGCTGATGACGTTATAAACGCACCCTATGACAAGCAACGAGACGGAAACCGTCAGTATAAAAAGGAATATGTATCTCTTATGCCTCATAACTTATAACTCATACCACTCCGTCCACCCATTTCAAGAAATCGGCCACGCGACTGCGGCTCACCAATACCTCGTGCGGGCACTCCGGCTCGAAGTAAAGCTTCAAGCGACTGCCGAAGTACCTGGAACTCTTCCGGATGGACCTAATGTTGGATATGCAGCTCCTTGAAACCCTAAAGAAAACATCCCTATCCAGCATTCCCTCCAACTGGTCCAGCGAGTAGCTGATGATATACCGTTTCCCGGAGAAGAGGTGCAGATAAGTCAGCTTGTCCTCACTATAAAAGAAAGCGACATCCGGAGTTTCTACGTAGCGGAAGGTATCGCCCACCTGCACCAGAAAACGGTTCTTCTTGTTGGCTGCCAAGTAGCCGAGTTCCAGTTGCCGATATTCGGGAGCCGCAGAACGGAGGGCACTGTTGCGCTCGAACTTGCACAAGGCTGCTTCTAGGTCGCTTTCTTCAATGGGTTTCAGCAGATAGTCGATGCTGTTTACCTTGAAAGCCTTGATGGCATATTCGTCGTAGGCGGTGGTGAAGATAACGGGCAAATCGACGGGACACTGCTCGAATATCTCAAAGCTCAACCCGTCGGACAAGCGGATATCTACAATCATCAAGTCCAGGCTGCCCTGACGCAAGAGCAGTACAGCCTGCTCCACGCTCTCTGCCCAGCCCGCCAACTGCCAGGAAGGGCGCAGCCGTTGCATCATACGCTTCAGCTCTTCGTAGGCGAAGCGCTCATCTTCTACTAATAAATACTTTACCATACAACATGTCTGTTATTGCGACAAAGATACTATTTTACCTCTTGTCTTTACTAAAATGGCATTTGTCATTTCAGCGTATACCTGAATCCCACCGTCAGGCGCAGAGTCGGTCTAAAGCAAGGCTCGTCCTCATCGTTCTTGAAGTTATTGAGAAAACCTTTCAAACTACGGTCCGACATACTTATCCCGCGTATCCAGTTACCGCCCACTCCCAGATAAACAGCCGTCTTCCTACTCAACTGGCACGAAGGACTGATGTATGACCTCAGCATGACGGTAGAATAGATTTTCGATTTCCCGTCGACTTCCATCACGGCAGACATGCCGTCCATATCGAGGGCGGTCAGTTCCAGCTTCAGCTTCTTGTTCAGCCAGGTGGCGACGGACACTTTCATGCCGCTGGACATATCCACTTTCAGCTCATACCTGCCGGCATTCCTCCAACTGAAGTACATCATGGGCAGTATCATCGGGATACCGTAAGAGTTCGTCAACCCCGCACCGATGCCCAAGTCGAGGTTCTTCCGCAGTTTATAGACAAAGATGATTGCTCCATTAGCCAGTAGGGTCTTCATGGAAACCCCGTCCAACGGGGCATAGACACCGCCGCCCACAGAGGCTATGATACTCCACTTGTCGGACAGGGGACGGATGTGGGAGATATTCAGACTGGCATTCAGCAGATTGTCCGGATTCAACTCCCGCGCCTGCCCCTTATTATGGAATACGCCATAGGCAGCATTGACGGTTGCCGACCACGCCACCAGCCTGCCCTTGTCGTCATGCCTGACGGAAAGCGGCAGGTTATACCTTCCCGATACCATCATCAGGCTGCCCGAACCATACTCGTTGCCGAGGTCATCCTTCAACGAACTTTCGGGCAGATAGTCGTAACTGATATAGCCTTGCCCCCGGCAGCAGAACGGCCACGCCGCAAGCCACAACACCAATAGAATCACAGAGTTTGTCTTCATGGGAATATGCAAATGTTTTCTGCAAATATAGTCCTGCGGCAAGTAAGCGGGAAGCATTTACGGACGGGGTGCGGAATGGGGAAGACGAAATGCGGAAACCGGAAGGCGGAATGATTCCATGTTTTACGTTACGCATTTCACGTTACGTAAAATACATAATATTTTCGGGATAAAACAAATATCAGGTGAAGCACCCATCAATCTCCAAACTAATTGTACCTTTGCGGAACTTTAAACAAAAAAATGATGAAAGAAGAAACTTTCAATTATTCCAAAGTTCCCCATAACTTCGGCTTATGCGCTACTGACACATGCCCTTATACTGACACCTGCCTGCGCCGGATTGCATATACGTATGCACCCTCAAACAACATCTTCCTATATGTACTGAATCCGAAAGCAATAGAGTCCACAGCGGGAAAATGCAAATATTATTGCTCGAATAAGAAAGTGCGCTATGCCAAAGGCTTTATCCATACGGCAGAAGCCATCTCTGTCGGCCAGTCCGGCACGTTCCGCTACCGGCTCATCGGCTTATGGGGTATCCGAAGATATTATCAGAAGCGGAAAGGGGAAACTTTGCTCTCACCAACCGAGCAGCAACAAGTCATTGCAATTGCCCGTAACTTAGGACTCCAACGGACGGAGTACTTCGACGCTTATGTAGAAGAGTACGACTTCACATGACAGCTCCGGTCACCTCACATGATAACTCCGGTTACCCCAAACGGTAACTTCATTTACACTACGAGGTAAAAGGCTTTACACTATGGCGTAACGACCGTTACAATATGGAGTAACGGCCGTTACACCCTATGGTAAACTGCTTTACATTAGAAGGTAAACAAGCGGTAAATACAATACGCTGATTTAAAGGGAAGTATTCAGTATAAGACTATGGCAGTATTTCACCTTCCGCTGTCACCTTTACGTAGATTTCCCTTTCCCCTTGCTCCATCTCTACCAAAAAGTAACTGCCATCGGGAGTCTCAATAAAGTCGGCATCATCAATGACATAACCGGGATGGGCAGCCGTAACGGCGTTCTTCACTACATCCTCCAGATGTCTCTTACTGATATCCCAGATAGTATAGGCCCATGCACCCTCAGCGGTGAACATCACATCCTTGCTGATACTTCCGTGCACGATTTCGACTTCCGTCATACCGTTCTTTTCTTTTTCAATATCCACAATGCGGGCATTGGGATATTTCTCTGCTATAAAATCTTTGATGGCAGCGGAAATATCAGAAGGGAGATAATCTTCGGGAGAACCGCCGTTGTGCGCATCGGCCACTTCCTTCACCAGAATGCCGTCCTCCGAATAATAGAGGTCCATTTCCTGATTACCTTTCTCCACTTCGATGATGTAGACAACAGCCATTTCCTTACGTTCCAGCTTGTCTACATCTTCCACCTTCCATACATTATAATAGGTACTACTCTCGTAAGAGCTTCTCACCGGAGCGGGAAGGTCTGCACAACGGAGGTCGGTTTCGGTCATCTGCCATACACCGTCTTTGGTGAACCAGGCCTCCTTTTCGAAATTGTCCTCATGGAAATCAGCCACATAATATGCACCTTTTGTTTCCCATTCTATACGCTGGGCATTGGGATGCTCCTTGGCCAACGCATTACTCAGTTCCGCGGGCACGGAGATTCCGTCGTTGTCGTCATCATCACAGCTTTGCAAGGCAAAGGCAAACACGCCTAACGCCAATAATAAGAAGTACTTTTCCAGTTTCATAGTCATTTCGTTTTTTTACATTATCAATACCAAGTTTGTTCATTTTGTATGGCAAAGATGAAGCCTAAATCTGGAAAGAATCTGGAAGAATACTCATATTTTGCAGAAAACAGCTATCTTTGTGCCACTAAAAGCGTTCATAACAAAAGAGATACATAATAACACAATGGAAAAGAAATTCAAACGTACCACCGTGACCTCGGCATTGCCGTATGCCAACGGCCCGGTTCATATCGGACACCTGGCAGGCGTTTATGTTCCTGCCGACATTTATGTCCGCTACCTGCGACTGAAAAAGGAAGATGTAATCTTCATCGGCGGCTCCGACGAACACGGAGTGCCCATCACCATCCGCGCCAAGAAGGAAGGCATCACCCCGCAAGACGTGGTGGACCGCTATCATACGCTTATAAAGAAGTCTTTCGAAGAGTTCGGCGTTTCCTTCGACGTGTACAGCCGTACTACTTCAAAGACGCATCACGACACGGCTTCCGACTTCTTCCGCAAGCTGTACGATAAGGGAGAATTCATCGAAAAGACCAGCATGCAGTATTACGACGAAGAAGCTAAGACCTTCCTTGCCGACCGCTACATCACCGGCGAGTGCCCCCACTGCCATGCCGAAGGCGCTTACGGCGACCAATGCGAGAAGTGCGGCACCAGCCTCAGCCCCACGGACCTGATTAATCCGAAGAGTGCCATCAGCGGCAGCCAGCCCGTGATGCGTGAGACGAAGCACTGGTATCTGCCGCTGGACAAACACGAGGAATGGCTTCGCCAATGGATTCTGGAAGACCATAAGGAGTGGCGTCCCAATGTTTATGGCCAATGCAAGAGCTGGCTCGACATGGGCTTGCAGCCGCGTGCCGTGAGCCGCGACCTGGATTGGGGTATTCCCGTTCCCGTAGAGGGCGCCGAGGGCAAAGTGCTCTATGTATGGTTCGACGCCCCTATCGGCTACATCAGCAACACCAAAGAGTTGCTGCCCGACACATGGGAGAAATGGTGGAAAGACCCCGAAACGCGTCTGGTACACTTCATCGGAAAAGACAATATCGTGTTCCACTGCATCGTGTTCCCCGCCATGCTGAAGGCAGAGGGTAGCTACATCCTGCCGGACAACGTGCCGAGCAACGAGTTCCTGAACCTGGAGGGCGACAAGATTTCCACTTCACGCAACTGGGCGGTATGGCTGCACGAGTATCTCGTTGACTTCCCCGGCAAGCAGGATGTGCTACGCTACGTGCTGACCGCCAACGCACCGGAGACAAAAGACAACGACTTCACCTGGAAGGACTTCCAGGCACGTAATAACAACGAGCTGGTTGCCGTTTATGGCAACTTCGTGAACCGCGCCCTGCAACTCACCAAGAAGTACTTCGACAGCGTAGTGCCCGCCGCAGGCGAACTGAACGACTACGACCGCGAGACGCTGAAAGAATTTGCCGACGTCAAGGCAGAAGTGGAGAAGTTGCTGGACGTATTCAAATTCCGCGACGCACAGAAGGAAGCGATGAACCTTGCCCGCATCGGAAACAAATACCTTGCCGACACCGAGCCGTGGAAGCTTGCCAAGACGGACATGGAGCGCGTAGCCACCATCCTCCATATCTCCTTGCAGTTGGTCGCCAACCTTGCCATTGCTTTCGAACCGTTCCTGCCCTTCAGCAGCGAGAAGCTTCGCAAGATGCTGAACATGGACAGCTTTGACTGGGCAGAGCTGGGACACACCGACCTGTTGCCTGCCGGACATCAGCTGGGCACCCCCGAACTGCTGTTCGAAAAGATAGAAGACGACGTCATCCAGGCACAAGTAGACAAGCTGCTTGCCACCAAGAAGGCAAACGAAGCCGCCACCTACAAGGCAAACCCCATCAAGCCGACCATCGCCTTCGAAGACTTTGAAAAGCTGGATATCCGCGTAGGTACAGTGCTTGAATGCGAGGCAGTGCCCAAGATGAAGAAGCTGCTGAAGTTCAAGATTGCCGACGGGCTGGAAAACCGCACCATCGTCAGCGGCATTGCCCAGCACTACAAACCGGAAGAACTGGTAGGCAAGCAAGTGCTGTTCATCGCCAACCTCGCTCCACGCCAATTCAAGAACGGGCTGGTAAGTGAGGGAATGATTCTCTCTGCCGAGAATTATGACGGCTCGCTGGCGGTGACTTCACTGCTGAAAGAGGTGAAGCCGGGCAGCGAGGTGAAATAAAACAGTAACAAGGTAACGAGTTAACAAGGCTACAAGGAGGAAGGAAAAGCCTCGTGGCCTTGTTAACTCGTTGCCTTATCAACCAATAAACTATGTCCGATACATCACTCAAAGAAAAAACAGCCAAAGGCCTCTTCTGGGGAGGATTCAGCAACGGCATACAGCAGTTGTTAAATCTGGGATTCGGAATAGTCCTTGCCCGTCTGCTGGATGCTTCGGATTATGGTATGGTAGGGATGCTTACCATCTTCTCCGCCATTGCCGCCGCCTTGCAGGAGGGTGGGTTCATTTCGGCACTGACCAACCGGAAGGAGACTTTGCACAAGGATTACAACGCCGTGTTCTGGTTCAGCCTGATGTGCAGCACTACTATATATATATTACTCTTCTTTGCCGCACCGCTGATTGCCGACTTCTACGATACGCCCGAGCTGATACCGCTGTCCCGTCTCTCCTTCTTGGGATTCGTCATTTCCAGCATGAGCATTGCACCGAGGGCATATCTATTCAAGAACCTCAGAATCAAGGACACTACCGTCATTTCTATTTCAAGTCTGATAGTCTCCGGCATTATGGGCATCACATTGGCGGCAAACGGATTCGCCTATTGGGGAATTGCACTGCAAAGCATCTCTTTCATCACCGTAATGACGGTTCTCAATTTCTACTTCTCGCGTTGGAGACCCCGCTTCCGGTTCGACTTTACACCTATCAAGGAGATGATAGGGTTCAGCAGTAAGATAATCATTACGAATATCTTCACCATAATCAATAACAATTTGTTTTCCGTCTTGTTGGGTAAGTTCTATTCGGAACGGGAAGTGGGTAACTTTACGCAGGCAAACAAGTGGAACGGCATGGGACATACCACGATTACGGGCATGATAAACGGCATTGCACAACCCGTCTTTACCCGGGTTGCCGACGACAAGGCACGGCAACTTGCCGTATTCAGAAAGCTGCTACGCTTCACCGCCTTTATCTCTTTCCCCGCCATGCTGGGATTGAGCTTGGTATCGAAAGAACTGATTATAATCACTATCACGGAGAAGTGGCTGCCCAGTGCCGATATCTTGCAACTGTTATGTATTTGGGGAGCATTTATTCCCGTCATCAATCTGTTCTCCAACCTGCTCATCAGCCGGGGACATTCTTCTATCTATATGTGGAGCACCATCAGCTTGAGCCTGCTGCAAATAGTAGCTGTATGTGCCATATACCCATACGGGTTGGAATGGATGCTGCGTATTTTCGTCATTATCAATATCGGCTGGCTGTTTGTATGGTTCCGTTTTGTCAAGAGGGAGATAGGATTAAGACTGCGCGATATGCTGAAAGACATCTCTCCTTATCTCTCCCTATCCATTGTACTCGTAGTGTCAACTCACTATGCTACTCAGCCCATAGAAAACCTATACTTAAATATGGCAGCCAAAATCATTATGGTAGCTGGGCTTTATGCACTGGTTTTGTGGAAACTACAATCTACCATCTTCCGGGAAAGCATTGAATTCCTCTTAAAGAAAAAAAGAGCATGAGCCGCATAGCCTACATCATATCCGCCTACAAGGATGCCCCACACTTGGCACGCCTGGTTGCCGCACTGGATGACCGGGCAGACTTCTACGTGCACATCGACCTCAATGCCGATATACACCCTTTTGAAGAAGCCTTGGGAGACAAGGTCACTTTCGTGCCCCGCCACCGGATAAGCTGGGGAGGATGGGAACAAGTGGAATATCAGAAAGAATTGCTTGCCGCCGTATTGCACAGCGGTATCCCCTATACCCGCGTAGTATGCCTGAGCGGGCAAGACTATCCGTTATGGAACAACAACGCCATCCACCACTATTTCGAGGAGCATCAAGACACTGAATTCATCGGCGGTTTCAACCTGACACACTGCACCGTGAAACAGCAGTTGCACAAGATAACCCATTACCACCCTTTCCGTGACCTGCCTTGGAAGAGTATATGGTGGAAGAACAAACTCATCGTAGCATCGCGCAAGCTGGTACAGATACTCCCCATCCGGAAAGCCCCTTTTGCACCCTTGGAGGGCAAGCAGGCAGATGTCTATTTCGGTTCCGACTATTGGGCCATCACGTTGCCCTGCGCACGATATGTATATGAAAAGTTGTGCACGGAGGAGAAGCTGGTGAAGTATTTCAGAACCAGCTTTGTACCCAGCGAGCTGTGCATACAGACCATCGTATTCAACTCCCCTTTTGCCTCAAAAGGGCTTCTTTTAGAGGGGGAATACCCCGGACTTACCCGTCTCACTCCCTTGCACTACATAGACTACGGCGCATCCATCCGCGTGATGACACTCGAAGACCTGCCGGTATTGCGGCAGTCTGGAAAGATGTTCTGCCGGAAAATAGTAAGCGGCACATCAGACAGATTAATGGAAGCCATAGAGCAGACAAGAAGAGAATAAAAAGAGAGTTATCCCAACAGATATGCCACTTTATCCCAACCGGAATGCTGCAAAGAAGCAATTAATTCGTATTTTTGCAGCATCACATTTCTATTGATACAATGAAAAAGAATGTAGTAGTCATATTGGCAGGAGGAGTCGGTAGCCGTCTGGGATTGTCCACTCCCAAGCAATTCTTCAAGGTAGCGGGAAAAATGGTCGTGGAGCACACCATCGATACTTTCGAAAGCAATCCACATATTCACGAGATAGCTATCGTATCCAATCCTTTCTATATCTCCGATTTCGAATCTATCATCATCAAGAACGGATGGAAGAAGGTCAAGAAGATATTGAAAGGCGGACAAGAACGGTATCATTCCAGCCTATCCGCCATCAAAGCCTACGAAGACACTGACGTCAATCTGATATTCCACGATGCCGTACGTCCGTTAGTGAGCCAGCGGATTCTGAATGACGTTATTGCCGCATTGGAAACCTACAAAGCTATTGATGTGGCAATGCCCGCCACGGATACCATTATACAAGTCAATGACAGATTCATTCAGGAAATCCCAGACCGCAGCAAACTGATGCGAGGACAGACTCCGCAAGCATTCCATCTGGAAACCATCAAGCATGCCTATGACATTGCCTTGCAAGACCCGGCCTTTAAAGTGACCGACGACTGCGGCGTAGTAGTGAAATACCTTCCGGAAGTACCGGTTTATGTAGTGAACGGCGAAGAAAGCAACATGAAGCTGACCTATAAGGAAGACACCTATCTGCTGGACAAATTCTTCCAGCTGCGCAAAAGTGAACTGAACACCTTGCCCATCGACCAGGAAAACAACCTGAAGAACCGGGTTGCAGTCGTATTCGGCGGTAGTTACGGCATCGGCGCAGACGTGGCTCAGCTACTCAAAGAGAAAGGAGCCAACGTATTCTGCTATTCGCGCAGCATGAACGGAACGGATGTAGGCAACAAAGAGCAGGTGAGCAAAGCCTTGCAGGAAGTGTACCGCCAATGTGGACGGATAGACTACATTATCAATACTGCCGGACTGTTGAATAAAGAACCTCTGATGAGTTGCGACTATCAGACCATCTGCAACGCTGTGAACACCAACTATATGGGTACTGTCAACGTGGCACTTGAAGCCTTCCCCTATCTGAAGGAGAGCAAAGGTAAACTCGTATTCTTCACTTCCAGCTCCTACACCCGGGGACGCGCCTTTTACAGCATCTATTCATCGACCAAAGCCGCCATCGTGAACTTTGTGCAAGCCATAGCACAAGAATGGGAACCGTTCGGCATCAGCGTGAACTGCATCAATCCGGAACGTACCAAGACACCGATGCGTGTCCATAACTTCGGCATCGAACCGGATAACACCTTGCTGACCTCCGAGCAAGTAGCCATTACCACCATACAGTCACTGCTTTCCGAATTCACCGGACAAGTCATCGACGTAAAAAGAGAAGAAGTATGAAGAACCAATACCTATCGGACTACGTTGCCGACAACCTACGCGCCTGCCAACTGAAGCAACTTTCCATACTGAAAGAGGTGGACCGCATCTGCCGGAAACACAAGTTAAGCTACTGGCTTGACGGAGGCACACTGTTGGGAGCCATGCGTCATGGAGGATTCATCCCCTGGGATGATGACATAGACATCGGCATGACACTGGAAGACATGCAAGCATTCATGAAGGTAGCCCCCTCCGAACTACCCGACACACTGTTCCTGCAAACCCCGGAAAGTGACCCTACCAGCAAAGAGCCCATCGTCAAGATAAGGGATTTAAACTCAATCTATATTGAAGCAGGAGATACCTTCAGCGTAGAGTATCAGAAAGGACTATACGTAGATATATTCCCTTTCATCGACTACCCCACCGTGCCCCGCCCATGGGCAAAGAAGCTGTGCAAAGGCATCTCCGTCAGTTACTCCATCCTACACGCGCAACACTACTACTCGCTGCGCTCCTTTGCAGAATTCTTCTACTTCGGCATGAAGTATGCGCTTTTCAAAGGGATATGGGCAATGCTCTGCCTGGTACGCCCCAAAGGGACCTATCTTTCGAATATACTCATCAATAACGGATACGGCATCATGCACCGTAAAGATTCCGTCTTTCCGCTCTCCACCATCACTTTCGAAGGAAAAGATTTCCCGGCACCGGGCAATGTGGACGCCTATCTGAAAGATTTATATAAAAACTACATGGACATTCCTCCCAAAGAGAAGCAGATAGTCCATGCCTGCTATATTCACCCGGAACTAAAACCATTGCCATGGAACCAGCCCTTGTAGATGTATCTGTACTGATTCTTTTCTTCAACCGCCCCAAACTGCTGGCGCAAGTATTCGAACAAGTGAAGAAAGCACGCCCCGCACGACTGTTTCTCTATCAGGACGGCCCGCGCGGCGAACGCGACATGCCGGGCATAGAAGCTTGTCGCAAAGTAGTGGCAGACATCGACTGGGAATGCGAAGTACACCACAACTACCAAGAGAAGAACTACGGCTGCGACCCATCGGAATACATGGCACAGAAGTGGGCATTCTCCTTGTCGGACAAATGTATCGTGCTTGAGGATGACGACGTGCCTGCCGTCTCTTTCTTCGGCTTCTGCAAGGAACTGCTCGACAAGTATGAGCACGACACACGCATCAGCATAATTGCCGGATTCAACAACGAGGAGATTACACCGGACATCACTTCCGACTACTTCTTCGCCACCACCTTCTCCATCTGGGGATGGGCGAGCTGGCGGCGGGTGACGGACCAATGGGATGAATTCTACACCTTCCTGGACGACAAGGAGAACATGCGGCAACTGAAGAACCTCATCCACACACGGCGCTACCGCAAAGACTTCATCTACATGTGCCAACGCCACCGCGAACACGGGAAAGCCTATTACGAAACCATCTTCCACGCTTCCATGTTGTTCAATTCGGGTCTGAGCATCGTGCCCACCCGCAACATGATAAACAATCTGGGAGCCACTGCCGACTCCACCCACTTTGCCGGCTCCGTACACACCATGCCGCGCGGTTACCGCCGCATCTTCACCATGAAACGCTACGAAGTGGAGTTTCCGCTGAAGCACCCTCGCCACGTCATCGAGAACACTGCCTACAAGGATAGCGTTTACCGCATCATGGCATGGCGGCATCCCTGGATAAAGATTGCACGGTCGTTCGAGGAACTGGCGTTGAACCTACGGTACGGCAACTTCACCATCATATGGCAAACGCTGCAAAAGCGTATCCGGAAATGGATGAAACAAGACCGGCATCTGTAACAAGAAAAAACATTCAAAAAAGAAGAAACGAACAACAGTCATGAGAGTACTACTTATCAATACATCCGAACGCATCGGCGGCGCAGCCATCGCCGCCAGCCGTCTGATGGAATCACTCAAGAACCACGGCATCAAAGCCAAGCTGCTGGTACGCGACAAGCAGACCGACCAAATCTCCGTTGTGTCACTGGACCATAACTGGCGCATGGTGTGGAAGTTCGTCTGGGAGCGCATCGTCATCTGGAGCGCCAACCGCTTCAACAAGAAGAACATCTTTGCCGTAGACATTGCCAACACGGGGACAGACATCACCTCACTGCCCGAATTCCAGCAAGCAGACGTCATCCATCTGCACTGGATAAACCAAGGGATGCTCTCGCTGAAGAACATCGAGAAGATTCTCGCCTCGGGCAAGCCCGTCGTCTGGACCATGCACGACATGTGGCCCTGCACTGGCATCTGTCACCATGCCCGCGAGTGCACCCACTACCAGCAGGAATGCCACAACTGCCCCTTCATCCACGGAGGCGGAGGCAAACGTGACCTTTCCTACCGCATCTTCCACAAAAAGCAGGCATTGTATCGCAACCGTCACATCAACTTCGTCACCTGCAGCCGCTGGCTGGAAGAACGTGCCCGGACAAGCGCCCTCTTCTGTGGACATGCCGTGACGTGCATCCCCAACCCCATCAACACCAACCTCTTCAAGCCCCGCAACCGACAGGAAGCCCGCAGCCGTTGCCTACTGCCGCAAGACAAAAAGCTCATGTTGTTCGGCTCGGTGAAGATTACGGACAAACGGAAAGGCATTGACTACTTGATAGAATCGTGCCGACTGCTGGCCGACAAGCATCCCGAACTCCGGGAACAGTTGGGTGTCGTCGTCTTCGGCAACCAATCGCAACAACTGGAAAACCTGCTTCCATTCAAAGTCTACCCGCTGAACTTCGTCAGCAACGAACACCAACTGGTGAACATCTACAATGCCGTGGACATCTTCGTGACCCCCTCGCTGGAAGAGAACCTGCCGAACACCATCATGGAAGCCATGGCATGCGGCATTCCCTGCGTCGGATTCAACGTGGGCGGCATCCCTGAGATGATAGACCATCTGCACAACGGCTACGTGGCACAATACAAATCCTCGGAAGACTTTGCCAACGGCATCTACTGGACGCTGACCGAACCCGACTACCCCAGCCTCTCGGAACAAGCCTGCCGGAAAGCCATCTCCCACTATTCGGAGAACGTCGTCGCCAAGAAATACATTGACCTTTACAACAAAGTAACCGGAAGAAATGCATAACCACCCCACCCCGAAATTCAGCATCATCACCGTGACCTACAATGCCGAAGCGGTACTGGAGGACACGATTCAAAGCGTTATCTCGCAAACCTACCACCACGTAGAATACATCATTGTGGACGGTGCGTCCAAAGACGGCACGCTCTCCATTATCGACCGTTACCGCGACCGCATCACCCGCATCGTGAGCGAACCGGACAAGGGACTGTACGACGCCATGAACAAAGGCATCCGCCTTGCCACCGGCGATTACCTCTGCTTCCTCAATGCTGGCGACAGCTTCCACGAGGACGACACCTTGCAGCAGATGGTGCGTTCCATCTCCGGCAACGAACTACCCGACGTGCTGTACGGCGAAACGGAACTGGTGGACAAGGAAGGTCACTTCATCCGCATGCGCCGCCTCGCCGCCCCGGAAGTGCTTACCTGGCGAAGCTTCAAGCAGGGCATGCTGGTCTGCCATCAGGCCTTCTTTGCCAAAGCTTCCCTTGTAGAACCCTACGACCTGCAATACCGCTTCTCCGCCGACTTCGACTGGTGCATCCGGGTGATGAAGAAGGCACGGACCTTGCACAATACCCATCTCACCCTCATCGACTATCTGGAAGAGGGAATGACCACCCAGAACCGGCAAGCATCCCTGCGCGAACGCTTCCGCATCATGGCGCGGCATTACGGACTGATGAGTACCGTAGCCCATCATGCCTGGTTCGTATTACGGGCCGTGATAAAGAAATAGCACAAATTTCGAGGACAAATATACTTTGTTCCCGCAAGACCTATACCTTGCGGGAATCTCCCCTATACCCAGCTCTCTACAGTATAGGAGTGAGTACCCAAAACATCCCCATGTTTTCACCTAAAACATCCGGATGTAATGGAGCAAAACATCCCCATGTTTTGGGGTAAAACATCCGGGTGTTTTGGAGAAAGACATCCGGATGTTCTGCATATTAAGTCCTATACCGTGAGGGGCTAAGTCCTAAGACGTAGGAGATTAAGTCCTAAGGCAAAGGAGGCTGGGTAACTGTAAGCAGCGCCTTCAACTCTTTTACCCCTTCCGAAGCTCCCTTTTGAATGACATGTATCGGACGCATGACGTGCGTGTCCACCGGCTTGGGGTCTATCAGATACACTTCGGCGGCACGGGGCACGTAGTTCAGCAGTCCCGCAGCGGGATAAACGTTCAGGCTGGTGCCGATGATGACGAAGATGTCCGCCTGCTCCACATACCGGATGGCAGTCTCAATCTCCGGCACCGACTCGCCAAACCACACGATGAACGGGCGGAGCTGCGTACCGTCGCCCGCCTTGTCGCCCAACTTTACTTCATATTCCTCCGGCGCCAGTTCCTTGACGAAATGCGGATTATAAGGGTCGCGGCTGGAACAAACCTTCGTCAGTTCCCCATGCAAGTGTATCACGTGCGTACTGCCGGCACGCTCGTGCAGATTATCTACGTTCTGGGTGACGACCGTTACATTGAAATCCCTCTCCAGGTCGGCAACGCCCAGATGCCCGGCATTCGGCACCACATCGAGCAACTGCTTGCGACGTTCGTTATAGAAATTAATGACCAGTTCCGGATTACGTGCATACCCCTCGGGAGTCGCCACCTGCTCCACCGGATATTTGTCCCACAGTCCGCCCGCATCACGGAATGTGCTGATGCCGCTCTCGGCGCTCATACCGGCACCCGACAATATGACCAAGTTCTTCATTTTCCGCTCCTTTCCTTTATTAAAGTAAGACAAATATAAGAAGAATGTTCAAGTTGTGATATAAATAAGAAAAATTAAATACTTAAAAGCCTTATCATTCAAATAAAAGACGTACTTTTGCCATTCGTAAATTTGCAATAGACTGGAAAAGAAACCAATCCGGTCGTCAACAAAAGAATCTTATGGACAAATTCAGTTATGCTATCGGCCTTGGAATAGGTCAGAATCTTTTAAGCATGGGTGCCAAAGGCATTGCAGTAGATGACTTTGCACAAGCAATCAAAGACGTTTTGGAGGGCAACCAGACGGCAATCAGCCACACAGAAGCCCGTGACATCGTCAACAAGTACTTCGCCGAACTGGAGGAGAAGATGAACGCAGCAAACATAGAAGCCGGCAAAAAGTTCCTGGAAGAGAACAAAAAACGCGAGGGAGTTGTTACGCTTCCCAGCGGACTTCAATACGAAGTTATCACAGAAGGAAACGTCGGTCACTATGCCAAAGCAACCGACCAGGTACAATGCCACTACGAAGGCACACTGATTGACGGAACGCTGTTCGACAGCTCCATCAAGCGCGGCCAGCCTGCCACATTCGGTGTAAACCAAGTGATACCCGGTTGGGTGGAAGCCCTTCAGCTTATGCCCGAAGGTGCCAAGTGGAAACTCTACATCCCCAGCGACCTGGCATACGGAGCGCAGGGTGCCGGCGAGATGATTCCTCCCCACAGCACGCTCGTATTCGAAGTCGAATTACAGAAAATTTTATCTAAATAAACAAACAAGTAAAAGCAAAATGAAAAAAGTAACATTTCTCATGGCTCTTGCAGTAGCTGCCGGCATGGTATCTTGTACTGCTCAAAGTCCGAAAGCTGATTTGAAGACGGACATCGACTCATTATCTTACGCCATCGGTATGGCACGTACAGAAGGTTTGGACCAGTATCTTGCACAGCAAGGCATTGACTCAACCCAGATGTCAGAATTCCTGAAAGGTTTCAACGAAGGCGCAGCCAAAATCGATAAGAAAGACGTGGCTTACATGGCCGGTCTGCAAGTAGGCCAGATGGTCAGCAAGCAATGGGTGGAAGGCTTCAACCAACAAATCTTCGGCAACGACTCCACACAGAGCATCAGCCGCGAAAATCTGCTGGCAGGTTTCGTAGCAGGTGTCATCGGCAAGGGTGGTGCTATGGATATGATGAAAGCTCAAGAGTACATGCGTACTCAGATGGATGCCATCAAAGAAAAAGCAACTGCAGAAAAGTATGCTGACAACAAAGCTGCCGGTGAAAAGTTCCTGGCTGAGAACAAGGCTAAAGAAGGTGTAGTAACTACCCCGAGCGGTCTGCAATACAAAATCATCACCAAGGGTAACGGTGCCGTTCCTGCCGACAGCAGCAAGGTGAAAGTAAACTACAAAGGTACGCTGATTGACGGAACAGAATTCGATAGCTCTTACAAGCGCAACGAACCTGCTACTTTCCGTGCCAACCAGGTAATCAAAGGCTGGACAGAGGCCCTCACCATGATGCCCGTCGGCTCTAAGTGGGAACTCTATATCCCCTACGACCTGGCATACGGTTCAAGAGAAACCGGTAGCCAAATCAAGCCGTTCTCTACTTTGATATTCGAAGTGGAACTGCTGGGTATCGAGAAGTAATGTAACAATCCGAAGGGAGGGGCAAAACCCTCTTGATACTTCTTTTAGGCGCGGATTACGCGGAATACGCGGATTTGGTAAACTAAATCCGTGAAATCCGCGTAATCCGCGCCTTATCGTTACCCCTCACTTTTATTCATTTTTCCGTCCCTTTTTATAGATAAATTAAAATAAAGTCCTATATTTGCTTACTATTTGATAACAACAAGAACTTTACTTATTTACTATTATGGAAAAAATAGACAATCTTGACCGGCAGATTCTGGAAATCATTTCCCAAAATGCCCGTATCCCTTTCAAGGACGTAGCTGCTGAATGTGGCGTGTCACGTGCTGCCATCCATCAACGTGTACAGCGCCTGATTGACCTTGGCGTTATTGTTGGCTCAGGCTATCATGTAAATCCCAAGTCCCTTGGATACAGAACCTGCACTTACGTAGGAATCAAGCTGGAAAAGGGCTCCATGTATAAGACGGTAGTTGCTGAGCTGGGCAAGATTCCCGAAATCGTAGAATGCCACTTCACCACTGGTCCGTACACCATGCTGACCAAGGTATATGCCCGCGACAACGAGCATCTGATGGATTTGCTGAACAACAAGATGCAGGAGATTCCTGGCGTAACCGCTACCGAGACCTTGATTTCCCTGGAACAGAGCATCAAGAAGGAGATTCCTATTTGCCCCGAGAAATAACGAACAACAATGGATTTCTTGAACGAATATCATCTGTCGGGCCTTGTCATAGGTATCTGCACATTCCTCATCATCGGCTTGTTTCACCCCATAGTTGTGAAAGCCGAATATTATTGGGGCACCAAGTGCTGGTGGATTTTCCTTTTACTCGGCATCGGCGGCATCATTGCCTCCCTTTATACGGAGAACATCATGATAGCCTCCCTTTTGGGCGTCTTTGCATTTTCCTCGTTCTGGACCATCAAGGAGATATTCGAGCAGGAAGAACGAGTGAAAAAAGGCTGGTTTCCCAAGAATCCAAAACGAACTTATAAGTTCTAAGGACAAAGGTTATAAGGAATTTTATCCAAAAGTCTTGCATATTTCAATAGAAAATGCTACTTTTGTCCTCGCTATCCAAGCAAGGATGCATCGGACTTGTAGCTCAGTTGGTTAGAGCAACAGACTCATAATCTGGAGGTCCC